>JACCDO011755178.1_pt1 | contig 24131 bp, 26 predicted proteins | sample 7446101 | NCBI WGS metagenome assembly JACCDO01 (sample SAMN15323440, study PRJNA562643) | freshwater metagenome | isolation source: river surface water | place: USA:Blue River Watershed | collected 2017-08-16
ATAATACAAAATCGTGTATCATTTGAATATTTTTCAATTATACGACGTAATGCGAATTGAGCATCAAATGTCATACTATCGGCTTCATCTAAGATGATTAATTTAATACCAGTATTAAATGGTGTCATTTTCTCAGCAAATTCTTTGATTTCTTCTCGCACTGTATTAATACCGCGATCATCCGAAGCATCTAACCTGATTACCATAAATTGTGTATTTTTACCATACAACATATGAGCAAGTGCCATAATGGTTGATGTTTTGCCAGTGCCCGATTTACCATGTAATAACATATGTGGAAATGACCCACCATTAATCATATTGGTGATCATTTGAACATTTTTATCTTGACCAACAATATCATTACATGTTTTGGGCCTATATTTTTCAATCCAGATCATTATTAAAAGTAATTATGTATTTTTAAATAATAAATAAATCAATTTTTATAAAACTAAGACATGAATGTCTTAGTTTTATAAAGTTAATCGTAAATGATATGATTTCTTAAAGAAATAATATCCTCCGATCAATTTTTATTTGTGATTTATAAAGTTTAATCATTCATTATGAATAATATTATATATGCTATATGCTAAACGGTTATATTGTATTAATTCATCACATCCATTTAATAAATAATTATCAATTGATAAAATTTTTTGACAAATTAATGACTTTTGTTTATCTGTGATAGTTTTATGAGATATAATAATATCTAAAATATGTTGGATAATAACAGTTAGTGAATATGATTCATTATAAAACATATCAATCATTGCATTAACTTTATCCATCGTGCCATCAATACATAATTGAATAAAATTATTTAATATATCGATTGGAATAATACCTGAAATATTTTGAATCATATTAGTATTTATATCATCAACAGTATTCGTATTAGTTATAAATTTTTTAAAGTTTCTACAACTTTGTAATAAATTGATAGCTTTTCTCATATCACCTCTAGCTATTTTCTCAACAAGTTCAATATTCCCATCACTAATATATGTGTTTTCTTTTTCGCAAATTTCTTTTAATCTTTTATAAATATTTGCTTTGGGAACAGGTTTAAAACGGTAAATACTACAACGTGACACAATTGGATCAATAATTTTATTCATATAATTACAGATAATACAGAATCTAGTAAATTTAGAATAGTCTTCCATAATTTTGCGCAGGGCAAATTGTGAATCAGATGTCATATTATCAGCTTCATCAAGAATAATAATCTTCCAAGGCGGGATATTTATGTCATCATTAATACTATTCATCGCATAGCGTTTAATTTTTTCTCTTACGACTTTAATGCCTCTTTCATCTGACGCATTTAATTCAATAACTCTGTCATCCCAATATTTTTTTCCAAAAATTTCCCTGGCTAGCGCCAATATAGTTGATGTTTTACCACATCCTGATGGCCCGAAAAATAACATATGTGGTATATTTTTAGAAACCATACAATTTTTTAAAGAAGTGATAATTTTTTCTTGTGATTCAATATCATTTAATTTTTTAGGTCTAAATTTTTCAACCCAACTTTCATTCATTATTAAGTAAATAAATATTCTGTTAAATATTTATTTAATCAATATTTATTTAATCAATATTTATTTTATTTCAACCATTATTGGCATACCAAAAATAAAAAATATACTAACTATTAACCATACGATTCCTTGGCCTAATAACATTGATACAGTATCATTCAAATCATCATATGATTCGCGTTGTTCTTGTGTCATATTTTCATACTTATCAAATTCTTTTATAATTTTAATTAGATCTCTTGTTACATATATATCATTGCTTAGTTTAATATTATATTTTTGTAAATATTCATTATATTCTGGCGTATCAAATGGTAAATATTTTTGTGTTCTTATTAGATCTACATTAAAATGTTGATTAAAATATTGTAATTGTTCATCCATATTATATGGTAATACAATGTTACTATCGCATGAAATTTTATTCTGTTCATAACATTCTTTCAAAGCAAGACGTTCTTTATCCGGTGTCCTATCTTGTGTATTTTTAATATAATTATTTATTGTTAAAATAATTTGTTCTAAATCACTGATTGTGTATATATCTGGTGAGTCAATTGCGGATGATTCTTTGATATATGCTTTGTCTAATATTAAAGAAATTCTTGGATCCAAAAATTTATACCTGACAAGATAATAAATTTGTATGTCTGATAAATAATAAAAGACAGCATTTATATTAGCATCATTTGGTACTGCGATTGGTGAAGTAAGCAATGTTGTAAATTGTTCTGCTACATATTTATTATCCATAATTTTTGTATCATTATTAATTACATTTTTAATTGTACTTAATTGATCTGGTGAAATTTCTCTTTTATCATTTATATTATTTATAATATTTTTAAGTTCAAGTGTAAATGATGTTTGATTTACTAATTTATATAATTCATCACGTCTTTTAACATAATATATGAAACATATAATACTGGCAATTAATACACAAATGAAAATAAAAATATATCCAAATCCTTTTTTAATACCCATATATATTTCTTTATATTTTTTTTATAATTATATATAATGTCAGATAAATGTTATAAATCTACTGTATTTAATCCAATGGGTAATTTTTTACCATTTGATAATAGAATGAGAGAACAAGCATGTAAAGATACAATTGAAAAAGAAAAAAATTTAATTGGTAGTAATTATAATATAGATGAAACATTTCCAAAAATATTTTATACTATGCCAGTAACAACATCATATCCAGATACAACAGGTTTTGCTAAATTTTTATTTCCTGATCCAGCTCGTTGTCGTGATACAGGTTATTTATGTATGTCAAATGCCGATAGTACAATAAATATAGATCGTATGGGCATTTATGCCGGGGAAAAAAATTATCAAGAAATAAATCAAAATTATGTTCCTAGTAAAGATTTACATATAAGTTCCTATGGTTGGGATGGTGTTATTAGAAAATAAATACTCGCTCATATGATTACTTTTTATATATAATATATATGGAAAATGATGAAACATTAAAACAAGCATTAAAATTATATATAGATGGTAAAAAACAATATAATACAGATAAACAAAATGCGAAAAAATTATTCATACAATCAATAGAAATATTAAAAAATATAAAAGATTCAAATTATGCTCAATTAATTCAAACAACGGAAGCAGAATGTATGAAATATATTAAAAATACTAATATATTTGAACTAATTCGTATGAATGATATTATGACAATAAAAAAATTAGAAAATATAAATTTTAGAGAAATAAATGAATATGGTAATACAATATTACATCATGCGATTGAAATAGGAGACATGGGAATATTAAAAGAATTATTAAAAAAGGGTGGTATGATAGATACAGTAAATGGAAATGGTAATACATTATTAGAATATGCGTGTTTAAAGAAAGATCCAAATATAATAGCATTCATAGTCCAACATGGTGGAAATATGGCGAAACATTTATTTTTTAGAAATGGTGATATGAAATTCTATTTGAATAAGTCTGATATTGATAGTGGTATTTTATTAAAAATTATTATAATAAATAGCATAAATAAAACAGAATATAAAACATTTTCATTTTTAGAAAATTATTTTAATACATCTGAATTAATTGGATTAGATAAATATACAATTAAAGATCTTATGATCGGTTTACATTCATTATTTAATGGTAAAGAATCATATATTTCATATAAAAGAATATTATTAGAGGAATTAGATGAATATGAAAAACATAAAGATGTGAATAAATGTATTCATAACAGGATAGATATAATATTAATGAATATGGTTCCTTTTATAAATTATCCTTATAATGTATCAACAATATTTATTCTTAAAAACGAAATAAAATATTTGATTAAAAATATATTAAAATATAATAAAAAAGATTTTAAGAATATATTAATGTCAAAATTATTTGAAACTTATATTGAAACAAATTTATTTACACAGGATTTTATTGGAATTATAATTTATAATATTTTATCAAAAATTAAATTATAAAAATATTTTTCTATATATTAATATATTATGGCATCAGACCGTCCCAATTATGATATGGGTGCGTTTTTAGTTAAAACAAAGGAAAGTATTAAACCTTTAGCTTATATGCTTGAAGTTGACGCACATGAAAATTGTACACCTTGTGGTACTAAACCAAATGTTTCAGTTCACGAAGAACGTGTTAATTTAGAATCTGATTTATTTGGTATAAATCGTAAATTATCAAGAGATCCTCGTATGAAATATCAAAAGAGTGATAAGATCGCGGATACATTAAATTACAACCCTCCTTACTTATGTGAACGCAGTTTAACAGATGCGACCTTCCTTGATACAAAGGATCACAATAAATATATGGAAGATTTAAGGAATATGAAATTACCAACTACTGAAACTTTCCTTAATCGCGCATAAAATTTAAACCATTTAGATTTTTAAAATATAAAATATATAATATAAAAATTATTTTATATATTATTATATATGTCAAATCAATTCTCACGTGTTAGATATGATGATTTACAATTAACTCAATTTGATAAACAAAATAAGAGTGCCAATGTTTTATTATTAGATGAAACTGTTAAAGAAAGTAATACCGCGTGTTATGCTCCTGCAGGATCTCGTTGTGCTCAATCAGAAGTAACACGCCCTTATGCTAATGCTAAATTAGATTTAGGTATGAAAGCTGATATTGAAAATCGCGTTATGAATCGTAATTATGAATTAAATAATCATGAGGGAAGAACTAATACTGATTTCATGACTAATATTGGCAACGCACCGTCTTTATGTAATGTTAAGGAAACATTAACTAATGAAGATTCTCGTTTTACAAATCCAATTGAAGATTATCGTGAAATGTATACCGCACCCTATGCTTTTTCACCTTATTTATTTGTTAGTCCACAAGCAGTTCATGCTAATAATAATGATTTTATGACACCTAGTCGTTATGGTGAATCTTCCCGTTATGCGGCTAAAAAAGATAAATATGGTCTTGGTCCTAAAGAATTCGCAGCTCGTAGCAAACCTGTTGATTTTGTTCAACTTCACAGTGGATTATTACCACAAAGAGGTACCGCATTTGCTGCCTATAATCCTAATGTTTAAATATACCACAACGCAAAAACATATATTTGCGCGTACCGCAAATTATAATAATTTTTATCTAAATTTATTATAATGACATCTTATAAAGACCAATTTAATTTAGTTAAAACAAGCGATAAAACAAATGGTTTTTATGATAATAAATATAGTTTTTTGAATACACCAACCACTTATATTGAACCAGTAACACCTGAAAATATGCATCCTTTTAATCAATTTGAAACATTAAAAAATAATAAGGCGGCTAAATACTTTGGTAATAGACGTGATAATACAGTTATAATTAAAGATTGGTATACAAATGAAACGGGAATGTATGCTAAACGTAAAGAAGAAGTACCTTATATGTTTGAACAGATGAAAAATGATAATGCGTTGGCAGGTGATACAAAAATTGTAGATAAAATAGGATTAAATCGTTTTAGTGATACATTAAAATATAGAAATGGTGATTTATTAGAAAATACACGTATTAGACCTGAATCAATAGACGGTGTACCAATTACTTTTACAGTTAGACCACGTGAAAAAACTCAAGAAGAATTAAGAGGCAAAGGTATAAATAGTCAACGTTTAGCATCAGAAGGAAGGAATAATATGACTGGGTCTATTGGTGAAGGTGTTTCAACAGATCCAGAGACTATTACTATCACTAAATATAAAATGAAATCATATAGAGAACAAAACTCTGTTGATGATTTATTAAAAACAACTGGTGTTATAACAAGACCAGAATGGCGTTCACTTGTTAAAGAACCGGCAACTGATAGAAGTTATTTTAAAAATATTGATGGCCCTGCGATGGCAGCAGTAATGAGGAATGAATTTAGAAATCAACAAGAAGCACGTCCTACTATACGTCAACAATATGAAGATGTTACTCATATACTCAATCCTAAGGGCTTAGTTGAAAATACAACATATAGAAATGAACAAATGGCCAAGCCTACATTAAGACAAGAATATGAAGATCATACACATATACTTAACCCTAAAGGTTTAGTTGATAATACGACATATAGAAATGAACAGATGACTAATCCAACTATACGTATGGAATATGAAGACAAAACATTTATCCTTAATCCAAGAGGATTAGTTGATAATACTACATATAGAAATGAGCAAATGACTAATCCAACAATCAGACAAGAATATGAAGATAAAACATTCATTCTCAATCCAAGAGGTTTAGTTGATAATACGACATATAGAAATGAACAGATGACTAATCCAACTATACGTATGGAATATGAAGATAAAACATTTATTCTTAATCCAAGAGGATTAGTTGATAATACTACATATAGAAATGAACAGCTAGCTAAACCTACTATACGAATGGAATATGAAAATAATAGCCATATTCTTAATCCCAAAGGTTTGGTAAACAGACCAATGTATCATAATGAACAAGAAGCACACCCTACATTACGTGAAGAATTTAATAACTATGATGGTGTTGGTTTTAGTCATTCTGGTGGACATGTATATGAAAATCAACAAGAAGCCCATCCAACATTACGCGAAGCAAATAATAATTATGATGGCGTTGGTTTTAATCAAACCGCAGGTCATACAAGACACTATGATGATTTGACACGTAGTGGTGTAGTAGAAGAAGTATTGGCAAAAGATTATATGGGCGTGGAATTCTCTTATGTTCCTCGTAATGAATCCCATATATCTGCCAGTAATATGGTATTAAATGAATCAATTGAGGACTCTATTAATTTAACAAATCGTGAATTAATGGGCGGTGGCGCGGATAGAATACCACAAGGTAAAAACAATATTGGTAAATATACTGATTGGAATAGAAGAGAGAAAAATGGTACAGCAGATGGAATGGGTCGTGTTCGTAATGTGGGTGTTAATTTTATAACAGAAGTACCTGCGACACGTGGATATAATTTATTAGAACAACGTTCTAATATTAATGAATATGTTCCATCGTCATTAAGTATGAATCCATTTATAAATAATATAAATTATGTCGCAAGGTCTCAAAATGATGTTGTAAGAGAATATACAGAAATAAGTGATAGATTATTAGATCGTAAATAAAAAATATACATTTTATTAATGAATCAAAATTATAACCTTATGGGTGTTTCATTAATAAAAAATAATATAGATATTCCTAAAATAAATGGAAATGAATCAATGATGGAAAGTTTAGAGAAAGCAAGTATTATTCATAAAATGGTTAGGAAAAATATAGTACATATGATTAAACCAGGTGTTAAAATTTATGATATATCAAAAAAGATTAATGATATTATAAGAATATATACCAATAATACAGGCATTAATGGGGGTATCGCGTTTCCTCCTACCGTTTCGTTAACTAATGTTATAGCACATCATTCACCAGAACCAGCCGACAGAGCCATATTATTTGATGATAATGTGAAATTAGATATTGGTGTCCATGTTAATGGTTGGTCAATTGATTCAGCATTTACCTGTTATTTTAACCCCGATTATTATATTCTTCATAAAGCAACAAAAGAGGCATTAAATTATGCCATTAGGAATATTGGTATTGACACATATATAAATGATATAAGTAAAATAATAACAGAAATAGTAGAATCATATGAAATAATATATAAAGGCAATATAGAACATTTAAAAGTTGTCAAAAATTTAACAGGACATAAAATAGAACAATATAATTTACATGCGAAACCATATGTATATAATAGTCCCACAATATTAAATTTAAGTAGATTTAAAGAAGGTGTCTATGCGATTGAACCATTTGTGTCTATATTAAGTGATAATTATATTAATGGTTCCCAAAGGAATAATTATAGAATAACAGATAAAAATCATCCATTATTTAAAATATTTAATAATATGATATTTTCAGATTATCATTTGATACATTATAATATAACAAATTTTAATAAGAATGATCCACGAATAATAATTTATCCTGATCTTATTGGAAATAAAAATGATATGATTGCTCAATATGAACACACTATTTATATTGATGATATGAAAAAAATAAATTTATCACAATTTGATGATTATTAAATATTTATATTATTAATGGATAAGTATAAATATTTAAAATATAAAAATAAATATATTAACTTAAAAAATCAATTAGGTGGTTCACGCACATATTATATACAAGCTGGTGATATTCATAAACAAATAAAAAAAGATATTTATGAATCTATTATTCCTGGAACACGAATTTATGATATTTATATTATGATTCGTGAATTAATAAAAAAATATAATGCGACTATACCATTTCCTCCATGTATATCAGTATCTAATATGATCGCACATAATACACCATTTAAGGAAGATATGACCCAAATTAATTATAATGATATGGTTACAGTTGATTATGGTGTAAATATAAATGGATATATTGTAGATGGTGCGTTTTCTGTATATTATGATCCAGAATTAAAACCATTATATGACGCAACTATAGAAGGAATTAATATTGGCATAAAAACATTAAACATTGATACTCCTATTAACGAGATTGGGGCTGCTATTCAAGAGGTAGTTGAATCTTATGAAATTAATTATAAGGGTACGCTATATCCATTAAAAATAGTAAAAGATTTATCAGGACATTCAATTGAAAGATATAATGTACATGGAAATATACGCATACCAAATATTAAAAATGAAGATACTAATAGAATAACATCAGGTACATATGCCATAGAGCCATTAGTATGTATAATGACTGATAGATATATACCATATCAAAAAACAAATTCATTTACTATTGATAATAATTATTTTTCAATTGAAGATAAAATAAATGAAAATATTAAACAAGAATATAATTTAATATCACCATTTGAAAACGATAGATGTTGTCATTTTGAACATTCAATATATCTTGATAAAGATAATAAAATTATACTAACATAATACCATGGATGGTATAATATTTCGTGAATGTTTACAATGTTAAAACATTATTAAATTTATGAAGATTTTCTTTATAAATATCCTCATAGATTTTTTGTATAAGTTTGCCTTCAATTTCATCATCCATTTTAATAATATCATCAACATGTTCCAATATGATAGAATTAATATAATTATATGTATCAATAATATGATTAAAATTTCTAGCACCTGTGATAATTATATTTCCTTTTTCAAATATAAATACACTAACATCTTTTTCCTCTGTATTATTTGTAGGTGGCACATATTTAACAATCACACATGCCCTAATTGCTTTTTCATATTGTGCTTTTATTTTTTTCATTAATAATAAATAATATAATTTAGCTCTATCAATTTTCATATTTACTCTATAATTTGAATTTATCATATATATCTCAAAATTATAAATTCCTAATTTAGAAACATCTGTTACAAACGTTATATCCTCTATCTTATTATTTACCTTTTTACCTTTTACTAGTGATAAACAATGAACTAATTTATTTAAGGCTCTATTCGCATTCATAATATCTATTAATCCAGATATTTGGATTGTACCATTTTTAAATAATTTTACATTTATCTTTGGCTCATCATGAATATTTGTAAATTCACCTTCATTTACTCTTATAATAACTGTAATTTGATTATAAAATGGATTACTTGACGTTTTTATTTTACGCTTTGTTCTACGTTTCTTTTTTTTATCATCTATTAATGTACGCATATTATTACTATTTATTTTAACCGTTAATATATCATCTGTTGATAATGATAAATGATTCTTTATTAAATCTATATTTAATTCTGTACCTAATTTACATTTCGCACACATGGTTGAAATTGATACACCTACCGGTAAATTAAACATCAATGGATCAGGTACAATATAATCTTTAAATTCATAATTATCCCATTTATTCATTTTCTTTAAATTGAAAATAAGTCTTTAAATATATTGTTTTTCAATATTTAATTCTATAACAATAATAATGGATGTTCAATATTCTCCAACAAAAAATATTAATAATAAAGTGAGAATGGGTGTTAATAAAAAAAAACATATTATTTATGGATCACGAAAAATAAAGCATTATGGTGCTTCCAAATAATGCTTTCTACAAAGACTCATGTATGATTCATTTCCACCGATCATAATTTGATCGGAAGCAACTGTTTGTTTTCTATATGTAAATGGTGCGGGTGTACCATCCATACATAGAACACAACAGGCATTGATTTTGATACAACTTGTTGAATATGGAATCAAATCAAGAATTTGACCAAATTTATTTCTATTTGAATCACCATCTAAACCAGTTACAACAACATTAATGTTCTTTTCTTCAACTAGTCTAATTACTTGATCTTTCAAATCATTAAAAAATTGTCCTTCATCAATGAAAATAGTATTTATTGTTTCATCAAGATGATCATCTATATCTTTCAAATATTGTAATACAATACAATGTTCTTTTTCAAAATTATGTGAAACAACCATATTCTCATCATATCTATCGTCAATCAGTGGTTTGACAACTATATAATTTTTCTTTAATACTTTCAATATACGAATTCTTTTAATTAATTCACACGATTTACCCGCGAACATAGGACCAATCACAATATCTAATACAGGCATTATTATAGTAATAAATTAATCTTTAAAATTATATAAATCAATTTTTTTATAAAAAATATATAAACTATATTAATGAAGGATTTAGAAATACCAACATCGTGGTTATTATATATAATTTCCTATGTCTTTACCATATGGGGATTATATGACACTGTAAAATATAAAACCGGAGATAAATCATCTACCTATTATCAAACACAAATTAGTGTTTATAGTTTACTCCTCGTAATCTTATTAGTATTAGGATATTATATTATCGTTAGGAAAATGTTTTTACCTGTCTTATTTTCATCATTTGTAATTAGTTTGGGTGTAATTATATATGGCATTGTTGATATGTATAAATTTAGTAATAAAGATAAAGAAGATACTTATTCTAAAACACAACAAGGCATTTATATAACAACTTTAATACTTTTAATAATTAGTGCTATAATTGTTGCGACTAATTTTGAATAATTAAATGTTGTGCGCGCACCGGAAATGTTTTTTATATATTTATTTTAATAAAGAAATATATAAATACTGGTAGAAAAATATTCTAAGGTAGAAAAATATTCTAAGGTATATTAATGAAAGGTTTAATTATACCAAGAATATTATATGCTATCCCCGCTATCTTTGCCGCGTGGGGCTTAGCGGATACAGGATTATATAATAAGTCCGAGAGGTCATCTTTGTATTATGGGGCACAAATATTAGTGTATATTGTATTATTTGTAGTTTCATTGGTAGTAGCAGCACTGACGGTATTTTCGCAAACTAGAACAATAACAAATAAACATAAGGATGTATTGATACCATTTATATTCAGTTTAATTGTACTAATATATGGCATCGTTGATATGTATAGAATTAAAAATAAAGATAAAGGAGATGTTTATTATAAAGCACAACAAGGTATTTATATAACAACTTTAATTTTAGTAATAGGATTAGTTGGCTATTACTATTACTAAGGAATATTATAATATAATGTTCACGATAAAGATACCATCCACTCGCACCAAATGTCCGAGTGTTGGTAGAGATAATATTTAATTTTAATGTTTCCTTCGGAATAATTAAAACTAAATATCCACGGTAATATTTAATTTTAATTTTTTTATAAAATATATTAATGTTTGGTGATATATCAAAGTTTAATAATACGGGTGATTATCTTTCTATATTAAATGGTTGTTTATTAGCTGATATAATTATTATATTTATTTGTTTTTATTTTCTAAATTCTACACAAATAAAAATATGGTATTCTAAATTTGGCTTATCGGCTGTAATTGCCGATGTGCTGATATTAGTGATTGGTATTATTATAGCAAGAGCATTATATAGTAAAATATTTGGCGATCAATTTAATATTTTTAAATTTGTATTATTAGTATTAGTTATTCAAATTATTCATGATTTTGCGTTTTATTTTGGTGTTATAAAAACATTACCACGAGGTGTTAATGATATGATAGATGTATTTAAAGATTATGCACAAGAAGTTAGCGTAGGTGCTGTTATTGGTGATTCAATATTGATGGTCCTTTCTGTATTTTTCGCTAGTTTATTCGCAAATAATAATAATAATATAAATATAATAATACTAATAATATTAATGTATATATTGCCTTATGGAGTACATGCGAAATATGTTAAACAATAATTTAAATATAAATTAATATATATGAAAATTCTCTCATGGGATGTTGGTATTATTAATTTGGCATATTGTATGATTGATTATGATTTTACTACTAAGAAATTTAAAATAATAGATTGGGATGTTATCAATCTTACCGATAGAGATAAAATGAAATGTCATCAATGTAGTGCGAATCCTAGTTTTTATCAGGGTTCAAGTGATAAATATTTTTGTAAAGTTCATATGAAAAATGCTACCATAACCCCACCTAGTTTTGATAATATGTTTACCAATAATAATACTATGACTTGTTGTTTTGAAGGTAAAAGTAAATGTGAAAAGAAAAGTAAATATTGTTGTGCGAATGATGGATATTGTAACGTTCATGCTAAATCAAAATATAAATCAATTGAAAATAATTATAAATTAGTTAAACATACAAAAAAAGCAATTGATAAAATGAGTATGGATGATTTTCTTTATAAACTTATTATTGAATTAGATAAAAGAAAGCATTTATTAGATTGTGAAAAAGTATATATTGAAAATCAGCCAACTATGAAAAACCCTCGTATGAAAACAATTTCAGTTACATTATATAACTTTTATATGATCCGTGGTATTGTTGATAAAAATATTAGTAAATCGCCATTAACAGCAGTTCATTTTATGGCACCTAGCAATAAGCTTAAATTAGCTGATGATGGCGATAAGAAAGAATTGGTCAAAGTAAAAAATAATGATAATGATTCAAAAACATATAAATTAACTAAAGCACTGGGTGTTAAATATTGTTTAGAAATGATTAAAGATATGCCAGAATGGACAACACGATTTAATAGTCATAAAAAGAAAGATGATATGGCAGATTGTTTTTTACAAGGTATGTATGCGTTGTTGAATAAATAAAATTTTTATACATAAAGTAATGAATAATTACAAATAACAAATGCTCCATTATATATATCAAATGGAATATCTATCATGCCGTGAACGGTACTATCTAAATCTATCTTATCAAAGTTAGTATTATATTTATGATGCTTATTATCTTTAAAAATATTCATTCTTATAAATGAGTCAGTTGTTTTATTATAGATTTTATTTATATATAATCTATAATATTGTATTGTATTTTCATGTGCTTTTGATGAAATATCAAAAGGAGCATTTTCTCGTTTCATTAGTTTCATCATTATAATGTATTCATCGGATTTAATCACAATATCTTTAATATATTTTTCACGGCATATTGAATCATTTATTGATAATAATTCGTCCTGATCTTCTTTTTTTACAACTCCACATTTAATAATATCAATATAATATAAATAATATTTCATATATTTAACTCCGGAACTTACACAAATATCACATGTTTTTAATTCATACACATATCCCTTCATTTTAGACTTTAATAATGATGCGGATGGTTTGTCAATTATAATCCTAAATAATTTTTGTAATAGTATATTGTAACTTAATAGAATTTTATTTTTTTTATTAGGAATATATTTAAAATTGGCAATTATACCGTTACTAAAATGAGTGTATGAATTTTCACCACGATATAATTTATTTATTAATCCTTCATATGTAATATTATTCTGACTATAAATAATAAATTCACTTTCTTGTTTAAAATTATCAATAATACTATTTATATTTATTAATATTTGTGACGCTCCATATAAATCATCATATTTATATGACATATCATTTGTAAAATCAATTTGTTCTATATTTTTTTTATTATAACAATATATTGAATACATCGTATCATTTACTAATAATGTTAATATATTATTCTCAAATGAATAAAATTTAATACATATTAATGGTTTACTCGTCTTATTAAATTGAGACAAATTATATATATCTGGTATTTGTGTATCCATCTTTTTAATTATGTAATAAAATTATTATATAATTAAAATATCAATTTTTATTTGTGAGAGAGATTTTTATAAAGTTAATCAACATATTCAAATGGACAGATATAATTATAAATAATATCAGCTCCATTATAAATATCATATGGTAATGATATAATATCATCTTTATTACGATTATCGTCCACGGTATTATAATAATTACGATTTAAATATATATTATAACTGATATGTTTATTTTCTTTGAAGTTATTTATTAAAAATATCATATTATTCTTTTTATTAAGCATTTTATATAAATATATTCTATAAAATTTATCGCGTTTCATTAATTTAAACATTATATTATAATTATCTGTTTTAATTGTGAAATCTTTAATATGAGTCTCTTTAATTATATTATCATTTATTAAAAATTTATCTATTTTGTTAAAATCACATTTAATAATATCAATATAATATAAAAAATATGTAAATATACCTGATTTAATATAAAAAGATCCTGAATTAGCTTCATATGAATGTATTTTTTTGCTGTGAAAATTTGGCATGTTTTTATTTAAACTATTATATTCAAAGATACTTAATTTTGATTGTAATGTTAATTCATAAGTTGGTATACATAATTTATAAACAGTCTGTGGATTATAGATAAAACGAGCTGGTGAATTTTCACTAAAAGTAGTCGCATATGAATTATGCGCCAAAATTTTAATAAATGTTCCACTTAACCTACATTTAAAAGTAATATCAAACCAATTAGTATTCTGTATAAAAGTATCGAAAATATTATTCAAATGAATTAAAAAATCACACTTATTATAATATGTATTATTATCATTATAATATATATCCTCAGAATATTCTTTCTTGTCTATAATGATACATTCATATTTAAATATTATATCATTTACTAATAATAATAAAATATTATCATCAAGTGATTTAAATTTAATTTCTATTAATGGTTTACTCTTCATATTAAAGCGTGATAAATCATAAATATTTGGTATCTGTAAATCCATTTTATATATTTTTAATAAAATAATATGTATTATAATCAATTTTTATAAAACTAAGACATTCATGTCTTAGTTTTATAAAGTTAATCGTAAATGATAGAATTTCTTTTAAAAATTCTATCCTCCGATCAATTTTTAATAGCCGCGACTATTTAAACATATATATACTTCTACGAGCAGGTATATATTCATTTTTTATATAAACGAGACAAGCAGCTTTTATTACACATTTTGATTCAATAATACTTGATATTATTAATTTATTAATATATGAGTATTTATATATATTATTATCAAATTTATTAATATATATCTTTTTATTATTCAATTTAATATATTCATACAAATATAAATATACATTTTCATTATCATTTAGTGTAAATTTTTTAATCAATGTTGTTCCAATTATATGTTTATCTGCAACACAAATATTACAAGTTATAATATTACAATGAATATCTTTTATAAATTTAATATTATTAAAGTGTATTTTAGTTATTTTTTCCGAATCAGCTTTAACTATAAATCCTTTCATTAAATATACTAAATTACTAATTTCAATTAATTGATCTGTTATGGCAAACCATGCCGATGTAAAGTCAGGTGATACAGTTGTTTTTTTATATATGTTAGAATTTTTATAAATATCTATGTGTATAATCTCTTTGGACAGGCAATGTAATAGGATAAGATTATGTGTATTGATTTTAAAACTGGTTCTTTCATTCTTATTAAGTGCCTGTCGATCTCCAGCGCCATTACTAATCACAATTCGGGATGACGATTGAATATTAATAATATCGCAATCATATTTATGCTGAAATAATTCAAAACAAAATGTACCATAGTGTAATATAATTAAATTATTACAGTTAATCCATATACCATTCTTAAAAACATCCAATTCATAATTATCGTAGCGTAATATGATACTTTCAATAAAATCATCTTCAAACACCCTATTAAAATTATCTAAATTATAAATATCAGGAATTAACTCCATTTTATTATATTGTAATTTAATAATAGTGATTATAAATCAATTTTAATTGCACAAATGTGTTGCTTGACAATCGAAAACCTTCGGTTTTTTGAGTGCGGATTGTTACTAAGCAAAACAAAGATGGTTGCGCACACCACTAATAATTAAATGTCCACGGTATTTTTATAAAATAATTCACTTCATGTGATCACGTTGGTATTTCTTTGAATATTCAATAATAATCTCATCATTTGTCTTAATATTCTTATTCGCGAGATCAATCAAAATCTGGTCAATTTCAAGCTCCTTATTTGTAATATTTCCACCATTTTTCTCATAGAATGATGAAAATACTTTCGCGATAGTACAAGGCGCATAATAATCATCTTCAATCTTGTTAATAAGAATTTCATTTGGTTCCTTGCCAAAAATATTATTGTAAATAGTCTTTATCATCTTCTTATTACATGTATTAAATTCAAAAATATGATTAATACGTTGATCTCTACAAATAGCACTAAACCCATGTTCATCTTGCTTGAAGAATTTAAGTGGATCATTTGCGCAAATAATAACAATCAAACCATGGATAGTATTTAGTCCATCAAAAAAGCTCAGAAGATCGTGAACAGAAACCTTATATTTCTGTGCGACAATTTGTTGTTTTTCATCCATATTCTTGTCAACCATAACAATTTCTTTGTCATTATAAGCATCCATATGATCAATATCATCAATCATAATAATACCGGATGTAACCTTTGATGAGAATGAATCCATCAATTGTTTCAAATCTTCTTGCTTTGTAATCTTGTTAATATTAATGTTATAAATATTTCTGCGATAACGATTAGCCATAGCACAAGAAAAAGTAGTTTTACCAGTGCCAGGATAACCAAGATAGAGAAGAATATTCTTATATCTCATTCCATTGTTAATATAATATGTTTCATTGTTATGGAAGAAATCCATAATACCAAGAATATCAGTCATCATATTGTCACGAAGAACGATTGACTTAATATCAGGTGAATAACACTTGACACCATTGTCCCATTGCCCACCAGTGTGATTGAAAATCTTTTGTTCCCATTTTTGTTTAGTTGTGTTGTGCTTGATAATCGCATAGTTACACAGACGCTGAATGATATCAGAATCTTCATCATCTGAGTATGTTTCCAATTGATAAATCATATTATCGCGCTTTGTTGTATCAAGGTCACCATGAACTTCAATCAATTCGTTAATAAGTTTTACACGGATGTGATAACCTTCAAAAAGAATCATCATATCTGTGCCAACAATTGGAGACTCATTCAACTTTACATCCTTATCAGTCGTATTAATATCTGCCCCCATTGGGATATAATAAATTTCTTTGACATTATTAATATTAAGCAAATTGTCATTTGAAATCTTTACACAAAATTCACTTGAGAAAAACCACATTAGTTTTGTATGAAGATCCGAATTCTTGAGCAATGAACTGGTAATAAGCGGAACATTTTTAACAATTTTAAACTGTCTCTTTTCCCTCTTAAACAACTTGTAAATATGATTAATAACATTTGAACTACCATGAATAATAGTATTCCAAATAACCCGAATAATGCGATCAAATGAGCCAGAAAGATAAGAAATAAGACCTGTAAATACACCAATCATAATAACTTGAAATACGATTTGAATAGTTTCGTTAATAAATTCATTCTCAGTAAGCTTGAAAGATGAAGAATCAGATCTAATCTTATTATTAAAATGATTAATAAGTTGATGTGTTGAAAACATATTCATCATGCTTGGTTGTGCCATTTCGTGTGTTTTATTATAGGTATAATGTAATAATGTAATTATTATTCAATTTTTTCTCTCGCCTAACGGCGTGAATAGAATCATAATGCACATAAATCCTATCATTCACTATTAACATTTATAAAAATTGATTGAGAGTTAGAAAAAGTAAAACTTTTTCTAACTATACCAATCATAACTTATTTGTGGAATTTATGAATTTCTTTGAAATTCATAAATCACAAATAAAAATTGATAGGGGGATAGGATTTCTTTAAGAAATCCTATCATTCACTATTAACATTTATAAAAATTGATATATAAATATTATATAAATAGGAGAATATATAAATAATAATAATGAGTCGTAAATTTAAGTTTTATAATACAATCACCCCCAAGGAGAAATCTTTTGTTAATTTCATCTTTACAGAGCACGGTAAAGATTGTTTTAAATGTTACTTGACTGATTATGATATGGAGGCGATTATGCCATTTCAATTAGCAACATTTAAAAGTTCAATAAAGAGTTATAATTCATTGGCACCATTAAATAAACCAATGATAGGAACAGTAGAAGAAATAAATGATGATAACATAATATTAAGTATGGTATTTATAGATAAAAATTCATCAGAATATAAAGATTTTGAAAATACTAATATAAAAAATAAAAAATTAGTATCATGTATAAAACAATATGCTATTAAAAATAAAACCGATTATATTGAGATATGGGAACATTATATATATCCAATAGATAATGTTAGAAGACAAAAAACACAAGATAATTCATTATTTGATTTTATTATTGATAATTTAGAAGATCAAATGTTAAATTTTGAAAAAGATCTTTTAGATAGTTTACAAAAATTAAATGTAAAAAATACAGAAATAATTACTAAATTTAAATTTGTTTCATTGGAAGGAATTAATATGACAAAACAATTAATAAATCAAGCATTGGAAGAAACTAATTTGAAAGATAGTATTAAAATAATGATAGAATCTACTCCAAATTATTATATAAAATCATTAAATAATAGTACGAAGGAAGATCATAATTTATTCCTTAAAAAGTTACAATTATTAGGGAAAAATAATATTATCATATCAAATGTTTCTTAATTATTGTTACTAATTTTTTTAAATCCCATTATATTTTCTAAATCATATTTTGAATTTTTCAAGGGTTTTGATCTTTTTAAAACTATTTCATCCGGCTTAATTAATTCTATTTCTTTTTTGATAGGTATTTTTTCAACATATGATATACGTGATACCATTGGTGGTTTTATATAATTATATTCTACATCTGCGAATGTGAAACTATTTCTAAATTCATTTATATCTATTGGACCACCATAATCATCTAATATTTTCCATGAAGGAGCTGGTTTAATATTTTTGAAAGATCCATATGTTTTAATATACATATGATTAATTAATGAGGTTCGTTTTGATACATTCATATCATTCATTTCAATATTATATGCCATCATACATTCCCATGAACAAAATTTACCAGTTGTTTTAAATATACCATTAAAATATGCTTCTGGCATTTCTAATACAGGAGTATTAAATAATTTTTTATCCCACCAACATCTAGAATTGCCATCACACGCAATTATAGAAGGTTTATTTAATTTTTCATATTTATTTATTTTTAATGTTAATTCCTCTATTTTTTTTTTTAAATTTGATACATGTGAACTCTCATCCATAATAACTTGTTTAATAAAAATTTCATCATTTTGTTCATTAATAACTTCAGATAAATCAATTGGTAAATGTGCTATAATTGGCGTATCTGTATTTATATTTTCTGATATTTGGGCTTGTATATTTTGTTTTTTAGGACGGCGTCCCCGCCTACTTTTCTCCATAATTATAAATTATAGTCTTTATGTCTTTAAATTTAACTAATTCTAATCTTTAAATGGCTATTTATTGAATTGTCATTTACTGAATTGTCATAAAGTTTTTCTTTTTACGACCTCGTTTTTTAGATTCACTTGCGGTTGTATCAGATAATAATCTATCATTATTAGCAGTTGTTTCATCCTGTGTATCAATTGTATCTACTTCTCTACTATGTAATCTATTTAAAATATCTTTTACATTATCATCAGCTCTAATTACAGGTCTAGGATCATTGTTTGGGATTATTAGACTTGGTGGTCCTCCTGGTGTAAAATTAACTGGGTGATGAGCGTTCATTAAATTCCCTGTACCCATGGCAGACGCTTGTTGTGGTCTAAAATTAGATGGTGGGGATGGAGCCCGAGGCATACTTGGCGTGGGTGCCATATTTGGCGCGGGTGCGGGTGCCATTCTACTTGCCATATTTTGCCTCATTGCTTCTTTCATGGCTTTTTCTTTCTCAATCATTTCTTCACGCTGACGTTGAATATTTAATTCTTGTTCAGACATGAATTTACTTTTTTCTTTTCCCATACTTGCGATCTTCTGTGCGATCCCACTTTGTATGCCTCCCATCATATTACCTGGCATACTTGACATATGTTTATGTGAAAAATGATATGCTGACCCAGAGAATGCTATTAAAATTACTAATTTTAATTCAGGCGGTAAAGACTTACCACTACCTTTATATTTCTCATATAATTCTTCCAATACATCGTCATAACTATCAACCTCAACACTCATATGTTCAGCCCAGCCTTCAAGTTCAGCTCCAAATGGATCATATTTTTCATTAAAAAATTCAATAAGATTTGCGACATTAATGATTGTATTTTTATATAATTTAATACCAGCACGTCTATCCGCAAAACCTTTTAATAATTCGTATTCATATTCCATTTCTTCAATAGAACTATTAAAATCATATTCTTTTGTTAATTTATATCCTTTTGCTTTCAAATCGCATAATTTTCTTAATAGATCTATTTTCTTCATTCTCAATTGCTGTCCTGTTAACTTAGGCTTTGGTGTTTCTGAACGATCGGATAAATCAACATTCTCATAACGAGCCTTTGACGTTTCACTTCTGTCGGATGATCTCGTTTCGGAACGATGATCGGAACGATGATCGGAACGATGATCGGAACGTTTTTCAGTGCGTCGTTTCTCAGATTGTAATATTTCTTTAATACTACTTGATGAATCAAGACGAGCAGAATGTAATCTTGCTGATTCTAATTTGGATGCTTCTTTTTTAGACATTCTAACACTTGATGTATCTCGGTCATTCTTATCATCAAAATGTAAAGATGATGTAGAATTTTCAGATGCTTCTCTTGATTTAATCGGATTAGCAACTAAATCTAAATACAGATCAGTATCACTTGACTCTTTTTTAAAAGAAGGAATTGTCATACTCTTCCCTCTTTTATCAAGAATATTTAAATTTATATCTGAACTTGTATTAGAATCCATATAATATATTATACTTAATAAACTTTTCTTTAATATTAAACGATAATAAATTATTCTAAACTATTTAATAATGATACAGTACTCAAGTATAAATGATGCTTGGGGAAATAAAGAAATGTTTAGAAAAAATAAACCTTCTTTACTCCCAAAAATTAATTATGATATACCGGCACCTGTCTCCACTACACCCACTATAACACCCACTATAACACCCACTATAACCCCCACACCTACCCCCACGATTGAAAAATTAACAAATACACAATGTGATAATTTTGAACATATGATGAATTGTCCAAAATGTTTTAATAAGTTAAAAGAAAAGTTTAGTCAATCAACGATAAATAAATATAAGGTTAATTTATTTGGTATTACAATAAATATTACAAGAGAAATATTACAAGCCATATTTTTCTTTTTAATTTTATGTATTATATTATTAATCGTATCATCATTTAAAAATTCAACTGAAAGTACAGCAATAAAATATTATATGTTACCTAATAATTTTAGTCATTTTAACCCCATGATACAATGATAATATTATTATTAAATGAAACAGAAAAACCATCATATTTTAATCTTTCATATAAATATACTTTACATTCTTCAATATTATAAAGTGGAATGTTAAATAAAAATTCAGGTATTTCATACCAACATTGGCTCATATTCATATGGCCCGCTTGAATTATTTTCGTTTCAATTCTTTTATATATTTTTTTATATATTTTATGTTTTTTTAATCCACGTTCTGTTTGTTCTTGAATTAAATCAGCTGCTTTTACCATTATCATATAATTTAAAAAATAATATGATAAGTGTACGCGTCATACCCCTGCCGAAGGCAAAGGAAAAAAATTAAATATCAAGATCACCAAAATCTAATTTTTTATCCTTTTTAAAACTATTTGTAAGATTATTATATTCTTCCATACGTTGGGCAATAGTTTTTGTTTCAAAATCAGTATTACCGGTTGGCATTAACTGAAATGAATAATCTAATTTATTATCACGAGCATATACACTATGGAAATCTTTTAATTCTGCATAATTTGATGAACCAAATGTAAATGGTTGTATATCCATATTTCTTTTTATTAATTGATTACTATATACACCATTTGTTTTTCTTTCTGTAAACATCTTATTAAAATCATCCATACTACTAAAATTCTCCTTTGGGATACTTATATTATTTCTTTCCCTTTCTTTTTCTTTAAATATACTATTTAATGAACGATTATCAACATTAATATCACCATGTCTTTTACCTAATTCCTCAAATTGTCTCATAAACTCACCGCCCGCTTCTTCTTTACTTTTTGGGAAATATTGTTTAACTTCTTCTAATGCTTCATTAAAATTATCTTTTAATGCTGAATGGCTTTTATGACTTTTTAACAACCATTCATCATATTTCTTTCTAGTATCTGGATTAGATAAAACATGATTCGCAATAGTAATATTATAATACAATTTCTCTTCAAGAGAAGTTATTTTATCAGGGTGAAACTTTTTGATTAATTTTCTAAATGTTTTCTTTACATCATCAGTTGAACATGTTAATGGTAAATTTAAAAGTTCATATAAATTAAATTCTAATGAATTAAAATTTATTTCTTCCATTAAAAATATTTATAAATTAATTATTAATAATAAACTCATAATTAAAATGTAATTTATTTATAATGGAAGATAAAATATCCGCATCATTAGTATTGGGATCCTATCTTGATACTCTTGGTTTTAATAATAGTCTTTGGGAATTCAATTATAACGCAAAATTAAGTGATATTGGCGATTGCGCGATTGTTAATAATGAAATCATATATCATTACATCATGGCTGGTGGTAAGAATATTGATTTATCATCTTGGATAGCAAGTGATGATACGATTATGATGATAGCAACAATGAAAGCATGTAAACGAGGCGGATCTGAAAAACATTTTATAGATGAATATTTAAAAATTTTACCCTTATTAGAACAAGAGAAACGTGTATCTGGTATAACTACTTTAGAATCTTTAAATATTTTAAAAAAAACACATGATCCTAAAAAAATACATTATTCAAATAAAATGGGTGGAAATGGCGCAGCAATGAGAACACATTATATCGGTATTCATTTTAAAGACGATATTGATAAAATTATAGCAACATCTATTATGGCTAGTCGGTTGACTCATAATTATCCAATTGGTTTTTTAGGTGGAATGGTAACAGCATTATTTACAAATTATGCGCTTAACAATATTGAACCATGGAAATGGGTTGATATGTTATTAGAATTAAATGAAAATGGAACAATTGATAAATATATGGAAACTACAGATATATATGATAAATATTTAAAAGATAAAGACGAATTTTGGACACCTTGGTATAAATTTAAAGAATTTCGTGTTGATAAATTTTATTATAGAAGTGGAGATTTCACATATTTTCAACAAAGAATTGAAAATTTATTAAAATTATTTTATGATGATTTTAAAAAAATAGATTATAATCGCATGGGAGGCTCGGGCGTTGAAGCAACAATTATCGCGCTTGATAGTATATTATGTTGTATTACACCAATTGATAATATAATGAAAGATAGAAAATTTGTAAAAATAAATATTAAAGATAATAAATCATATAAATATAATTGGGATCAATTAG
>JACCDO010349992.1_pt1 | contig 24118 bp, 25 predicted proteins | sample 7446101 | NCBI WGS metagenome assembly JACCDO01 (sample SAMN15323440, study PRJNA562643) | freshwater metagenome | isolation source: river surface water | place: USA:Blue River Watershed | collected 2017-08-16
AAAATTGATTCACATTATATGAATTCGTATTACCTATATTAATAGTTTGTAAATCACTCTTTGAACCTTGTGTAATTGAAGTAACATTTATTCCTGTAGTACCAGTAAAACCTGTACTTCTAGCGGTGTATCCAGTAAAACCTGTACTTCTAGCGGTATATCCAGTAAATCCGGTACTTTTACCAGTGTAACCAGTATAACCAGTTGAACTAGTATTTGATAATGATTGTAATGCTTTATTTACTTGTTGTGTTGATTGATTTACTTTATTCGCAACCGGATCATTTGGAAAATTTTCATAAATATTATTTTTAAAAAAAGTTATATAAAACATATATATTAAAATCAATAATAATAAAGTAATTATTAAATTATTCTTATTTTTTTTAACAAATAATTGTATATTCATTTTTATTTATACATAATCTATATATTCATTATAAAAAATTTAATCAAAATAAATTGCCATTTGTGAAGATTTCTTAAAAAATCCACATTTTTCATAAAATTTTTCTACTTCTTCCTTACAATTTAATATTATTTTATAACAATCTTCTTTTTTACCCATTTCTACCATTTTTTCAATCATTTCCTTTCCATATCCCTTATTTTGATATTCCTTTGATATTACTATATCCTCAATATGTCCTACTTTACCAAAATTATGAATTATTTTTCTTTCTATGAATAATGTTCCAATTCCAACTATTTTATTTTCATTTTCATCAAAATAAATAAATACTTTATGATGTTTATTTTTGGATAAATAATATAAAAAATCGTTAAAATAAGATTCAAAACTATAAATATTATCAGTACTTATTTCTATACTATTTGATAAACTATTTAACATTTGAAAAAGTGTAATAGAAAAATCATCTTTTTGGATTTCACGAAATAGCATTTTTATAAAAAATCTTTCTTATAAAAATGATATATATTTTTTTTTCTTTATTTTATCTTAAATATATTTTAAAGAAATCATTATTTGAGGTTCATTTGTTTTTATCTTTATATTTACAATATTGTTTTGAATAGTCATATATTTTCTATAATTTGTATTATTTATTGTTATTAAACGTTCAATTTCACCATCTGATATAGTTACATTTTTATCAAAAGTAAGTGTAACATCAAATGTATCTAAGTTTGTTGGTTTTATTAAACCAATCATCCATCCATATTTTCCAGAAAGTCCTGTATATTTTTCACCTAATGTTGGGCATCCTCCATATTTCATTAGATTTTTACGTTTTCTAGCATCTAAACTAGTAACTTGATATAAACAAACAGTATATTTATCAGATGCTGATGAAAAAGGAGTAAATGTAACATTTACATTATTATTTTTAGGTCCCATTGGATATTTAGTATATTTTTCAATATTATAAGAAGAATAAAATATAAATAAAAGGATTATAAAAAGAATAATACCATAAAATTTGTAATTAGAAAATTTCATTTTTTAATTATTACTACATTATTTATATATTTATTTTCCAATAAAACGTTCCCATAAACATCCTAATTCTACTTTTTTACAATAAATGAGCATTAATATTATAACTACTAACAATACAATAAAAATAATAAAATAAATTGGCATTGAAGAATGATAAGAAGAATATTTTCTATCAACATTGGATGAGTTTATTCCTTCAAACTTTTCCTTTAATTCAAGTACATCGCCATTTGGCATTTTTACAACATCATTTTCACCATCTTGATTTACAAAACTATCACTATTACTAAATGAAATAACATCATTTTCGCTTTTTCTTGGATTAATTACTTTATATGGGAAAGTATATGTAGGAATACCGCCACCATTATTTTCATCAACGTAATTAGCAGCACGAGGATATTCATTTTGGTGATTTTCATAACTTTGTAAATAAGTTGGGAAGAAAGAAGATTTATCATATTTAACTAAAGGATTTCTCATTTGAAGAGGTAATTGAATAGGATTTTCAATAGTATATTCCATTTTTTTTGATTTTGATAATCCATCAACATCCATATCATAATCAACGCCAAATTGGTTACCACGAACAAAATTAGCATTTTTTGTTCCACCAGCATCTTTACAAACAAATCCAACAGTATTGGAATCATTATTTTTAACTAAAAAACAACCTTCAGGAGCATTTCTTGCGTTTGAATCATAAGGACAACCTTCACCTAAATAAGGTACATTTACTAAAGGGTCTCTTGGAGCAGGTGGAATAAAATTACAATATTGTAACATATCATTTTTTCTATTATGTTCGCGGGGTTTATAAACGGCGCGAAGAGGATTTCCTGAAACATTGCCACTAGGAACAGCAGAAATACCACTTTCTGGAATAGGAACGGGCATAATTTGTTGAGTTCCTTGATTTACAATTTCAACAAGTTGTGATTTATCCATTTTTTTTATAATATATTGATTATCTATATTTATTTCTTATTTTTTTTATTTAAAAATATAATTTACGTTTCTATTTTATCTATATAGAATAAAAAAAATGATTAATAAACATTTATTATATTCTAATTCTTATAATAAAGTATCTCATTGTTCCTTTCAAAATGTATTTACGATTAACAAACGTGTGCTTTGAAAATACTTTTACGTCAATGTTTTTAGTATATGTAGAAATACTTTTATTGATAACATTGTCTGTATTTGTATTTACAAAAATCAACTCTACTAACTCAGTTAGTTTATTTTCACCTATTACTAAAAATATGGAAAATAAAGTAAATGAGTTAGACGAAGATGTTGAAAGTCAAAGTATAGTTCTTAATTTGAATACATATTAATTTGTTAAGAACATTTTCTTAGGAAACTCTATTTTTGTTTTTTCTAAATAAATAGATACTTTATTTCTATTTATTTCTAAAAACAATTCTTATTTTAATATCCTAAAAAAATATTAAAAAACTCATAAAATCATTTACGTTCATATTTTTTTATAAAAAATTTATTTATTAAATATATAATCTTTTATTTATATAAAATAAGATTATTTAAAAAAATGAATTCAAATCAAAATTTCATTAAACGTAAATATATTATACATCGTCAAGATTTTTTATCCGACGAAACATATCAATATAGTTATGATGAAAATGAAAGAGCGTGGAATATTGAAAGAAATATTGCGTTAATTATAATGAATCATCCGCACGAAAATATTGTAAAAATATATAATGTGGGTGATGATTTTATAGAAATGGAATATTTACAAAGAGATTTTAACCGCACTTTTGAAAATAAAGATTTTAAGTTTTTTACAGAAGCAATGAAACATTTCCATAAACACGGTATTTGCTATATTGATTGGAAAATTGATAATATGGGATATGATAATAATAATGTTCCTAAAATATTTGATTTTAATGCTTCTGGTATTTTTGATATAAATAATCAAAATATTTGGATTATTGAACCAGTAAAATGGTTTTCATATAGTAAAGCATTACATAATAATATTATAGGAGCAATAAATATTGATTTCTTTTGTTTAAAAAATTCAATAGAAGATATGGTAAAAATGCTAACTTTTTTTGCTTTACAAAAAATGGAAACTTCTTAAAATATCATTGAATATAATTCTTAAAATAATAATAAAAAATTATTATTTTATATTTTTCATAAATAAAATTAATCCATACTTACCAAATTTGTATTTTGGTCCATTTTTATTAAAATAAGTGGTTTATTATTTGTATAATAATCAAATTCTTTACAATTATTAAATCCAACAATATGTCTTTCAATATAATGAACATATGTATTGATTTCATCTCTTGTAATTGTATCAATATTATTTATAATTAACCCGATTTTCACTCTATCATCTGAAATAAATAATTTATATATTATTTCACCAATAGGTGTGTTTAAAGAAAATAAATTTTTAATATTTAATTGAATGATAAATTCAGAAAAAGAGGAATAATAACATTTTTTTTTATATTCGTTGTCTAATTTTGAATAAAAATCAAAATATACTACATCTTCATTATTTTTTTTAATATAACGCAATGATGTAGAAATACAATCAATTTGTACAGAATTTATTAAATGATTATCCATTTTAGAAAATTTGAAAAAGAAATAGAACACAAAAGGAATAAAAATATACCTTTACATTTTATTCCTAGATATTTTCTTTCATTTTTAAACGAAATTATTTCTTAAAAAATAAATTATTCGTTAAATAAAATAATCTTTAATTTCTTAAAAAAATCTATTTTATAATTTAATTTTTCGAACATTTCAGGAAATGATGTTTCTTTATTTCTTTGAATAATATTTAATTGATTATTATTTTCACTTATTTTTAAATCCAATTTATCTTTAATATCTTCATTTGGAACAAAACCATTTTGATACATATGAAAAGCAATTTTTAAATATGTTTCATATTTTTCAATATTACCATAATTTATCATATAAAAAATTATTCCATATCTTGATGAAATAGGATAATTCATATATTTATCCATACCACTATCATATAATAATTTATATATTTCATAATTTTCAAGAGAATAGGATAAATATTCTTTATCTACATCATAAATATAAAATTTATTTGTTAAATAAATTGAAACATATTCTATATTTTCGTATTGAATAATATATTTCATAGTATTTTTTAAAGCGTTTTTTAAAAATACTATATCATTCATTTTTAATAAACACATATTTATAAATTCATTTATTTTATCTTCTCTTTTTAACAATATATGAATTATAAGTGTATAATAATTATATATATTATTTGATTTTTGAATAATATAATCTATAAAATCAAAATCATAAAAATCACTATTTTTATAAGCGGTTTTTACAACAGATGAATAAATTTTTTCAATAAATTGATTTGAAGAAACTAAATTGAGATGATTTTGATGAATAAATTCATAATATAAATATTTATTTGAATTTGTACATATTGGATTTTTTTTTAAAGATAATTTATATAAAACAGAATATATAATATTTGAATATGATTTTGAATCATCTTTATATTTTTCATATATATAATTGATTAATAATAAATTATTTGAAGTATAAGCATTATCAAAATAGTTAAAATTATAATGAAATAAAAATCCATTTTCTAACAAAAATTGAACAAATTGTAAATGTGTAAATTCATTTTCATTTCCATTTTTTTGAAACGCAATTGTTAATAAATGATTATAATAAGATTCGTGTTGAAAATGGGTTATATATTTTTCTATAATTTCTTTTTTTCGATAAATTATTAAATTTTCTCGAACACATTGATATATAAGAGTATTATGATTGATTGAATATAAATAATCAAATACTTCAAGAGTCATATTTTCTAAATTTAATGTTTCAAACAATGTTTCTCTTAATATTGTTGAAATATTAAATTCAGTACAATAACCATCTGGTTGTATTTTATCTAAATAAGGTCTTATTTTATAATCATTAAAATAATGAATTATCCAATCTTTATAAATATGTGAATTTTCTAAAGTAATGCGAAGTTCTTTATTTAAAGGTTTATTTTTAGAATAAACAGGAATAGGGAGTAAATCAAAATAATGTAATTGAATACCAAATAAATGTTTTTTTAATAAATTTTTTTGATTGTTTGATAAAAAAGAGGTATCATAAATTTTTGGTAAAATATATTCTGATAAATTTTTTTGAAAACATAAAAAATCAAAAAATGTAAATGAAAAATCAAAATTTTGTAAAAAAAAATCCATATTTATATATTTTTTATCTTTTTCAAATAAACAAATTGTTTTATTATTTATATCAATATTTTCATTAAAAAGATATATTTCTATATATGGATTTTCAAAATCTTCTACATAAGAAGTCAAAAATTGACTTTCTTCAATTACCCATTCTGGAATATTTTTTAAATATAATTTCATATTTCATATTTTCTTTTCTATTTTGTTCTTTATTTACCTTTTTTCTTACTTTTTCATTATATTTTAATGAAAAAATATTTTTTTTTTAAATTATTTTTAGATTATTCTTTTAACTCTTCTAAACCACAATCAATAACACGAACTTCTTCATAAGGTACATCATTTTCATTTGTTTGTAATTTTTCTATTTTTTTAATAATTTCATATCCTTTAACAACCATTCCAAAAACAACGTGTTTTCCATCCAAATGTTGTAATGGTGCTTTTGTTGTTATAAAGAATTGAGAACCATTTGTATTAGGTCCGGCATTTGCCATTGATAAAAGTCCCGTTTGATTATGAGTTAATTCAAAATTTTCATCTTCGAAATTGCGACCATATATAGACATTCCACCTGTTCCATCTCCATTTGTTGTATCACCACATTGTATCATAAAGTTTTTAATAACACGATGAAATGGAACTCCTTTATAATCTGCTTCACCTTTTCCAGTAACCGATTTCATACAAAGTGTTCGGAAATTCATACAAGTACGTGGAACAATTTCATCAAATAATTCAAAATAAACGCGACCAGCATAATTATTACCAATTTGAATATCAAAATATGGATATAATGATGTATTATATAATTTATCTGAATAATTATTTTCATTTTGTTTTTTATTTTCTGTCCGAATTTGGTCCATATGTTCAATCTTTAATTGATTATTTAATTCTTCTTCTTTATCCTCCAAAACTTTTTGTTTTCTATTTTCAATATATGTTTTACCATAATTTTGATACCAATAATATATACCATATATTATAATAATTGACACAACGACTACAATAACGTGTTTATATGTTACGTTTTTTGATAAGTTTGATAAAAATCCACCCATTTTTTTTATAAATATATTTATTTATAAAAAGTTCTTTATATTCAATAAAAATAAATTATTTTTTAATATTATAATCATTTATAAAAGTTGTTACTTTTTTATAATATGAATCAAAAGTAAAACAATCTTCAATACATTCAATTATATTTATTTTATATTTAGGATTAAATTGAGACATATATTTATGTATTTCATTTTTATATTTATTATTAATAATAGTTAAAAAAATATTATAGTTATTATCAAAACGAACATTATTAATACCTTCATATTTACAATTATTTATATAATTATCTAATTCAATATAATTTATATTAAATTTATTATTTTTTCCAATTAAATTTTTAATAATTATTTCATTATTTTTATAGAATACTTCACCATAATCATCAATTTGATAACGAATCATAGGTAAAGTATTATATAAATAATTTGTAACAATAAGTTGATTTTCATTTGTATTTTCAACATAAGCAACATCATTAAATACAATATAATCAAAAATACTATTTGAATTCGGTATTTGTTGAGCAATTTGTCCAAATTCAATAGTACCATAAGATAATCGTATATCACAATTTGGGAAAAATGTTTTAATAAAATTATATTGACAAGTATATAACATATCAGCACTTAAATCCATACATTTTGGAAAATATGTTAATGTATATTTTGGATTATTTTTATTTATAAATATTTTTTGACAAATTCTAAATATAATATTTGGATAAGATACAATTAATTTAGGTTGAAATGTATTGATATCTTTTATAAATTGAATAACTGAATCATCTGTAATATCATTTTTTTCATCTAATATTGCCGAATTTGATTTAAAGTAATCAAAAACAAATTTTTGTGTCATATTTGAATTATTTGATGAATGAAAATAATATAAATAAAATCTATCTTTGATTGTCCATCCCATATTTACCCAACAACGCATAAATGTATATAAACCTCCTTTAATATCATCAAAATTCATCCATTGATTAAAATAGTTTCCGGAACTTCCTCCTGTACAATTTGATACAGCATAATTATCGTGAATTATTTTATATAAGAAATATATTGTTTTTAACATTCCAATTTCTTGTTTTTTGGGTAATTCAGTCCAATTTGTTGATAAATAATTGTTACTTTCATATAATAATTTAGAATTTTTGTTAATCATTAAATATTCTTCATTTAATTTACTTAAATCTGATTTTTTTAAAACAGGAAAATCTTTTAATGTAATATTTTTTATATTTTTATTTTTAAAATACATATTATAAAAAGGTACATTTTGAATAGCATTATATAAAAATAATGTTTTTTTATCACTATTATTATTTTTGTTTATATTATTTATTACTTGAAGATATATTCCATTTAATGTTTTATATATATATTTTTCAAATAAATAATATAAAACTCTATATATAATATAAATTGAAATAAATAAAAATAAAAATATTTTAATTATTTTTTTATTAATTATTATTGATTTTATTTTTTTAATACTTAAATTCATTATATACTATTATTTAACAAATAATTTTTATTTAAAAAATAATTATTTATTATTTTTGAATGTAAAGGAAAAATATGAAAAAGAAATAGTATAAAATGGAAGATTTAGAAAAAGATAATTTAAAGTTATTAAAAAAGATATATTGGTGTATAGATGATGAACCAATAGAAGGGTTATGTGTATTACGTAATAAAAAGAAAGATATAAAAACATATTGGGATAATATATTATTTCAGAAAGATACAAAAATAAAGTGTATGTTACATAATTTTGATAAATATCACGTTGATATTGTTATAAATGGACCCATTTCAATAAAGGATTTTTTAATGAAATTATATTTATTTTATCAAAGTCCATTAGACCCTATTCATTTAAAAAAAGCATTTCGAGGAAATTCGGAATGGAAACAAGAAGTATTACGAGATTATAATGGAGATGTTTCAAAAATAAAAAATATTGATGTTTTTGATGGAGACCCTTCAGTAACTTTTGAAGGTCTTAATAAAATTGAAGAAGATTATTATGATTTATTATTAGGACCATTATAATTCTTAAAAAAAATAATTTATATTCAACATTTGTTAAATATAAATTCTTAAAAAAAAATAAGAAATAATAATATAGAAAAAATGATAGAAACACATATTCCAGAAAAATATAAACAAATAAATGGATTATTAAAAAGTATTTTAGATTCATCTATTTTAATTAAAAATATATTAGAAAATGCTCCTTTATATAATAAAATAAATATTGAAAGTATAAATAGTTCAGGTGATAATCAGAAACCATTAGACCTATTTTCAAATGATTTAATTATTGAAAATATTAGAAAAAATAAAAGTGCGAAATATTTATATTCGGAAGAGTTAGAAAATGAAGTGATTATAGAAAATGGTGATGAATATACATTATGTTTTGACCCATTAGACGGTTCTTCCAATATTGATTGTAATGTTTCCATTGGAACTATTTTTTCAATATATAATGGTAATAATTATTTATTTGAAAATATTATTTTATCTGGTTATGTTATATATGGTTTCGCAATGGAATTGATTTTAACTTTTAAAAATAATGTTGTTAAAAGATTTATTTATAATAATCAAAATAATAATTGGGATTATATTGGAAATATAATAATACCTGAAAATGTTAAAAAAATATATTGTATAAATCACGGAAATGAAAACGTATGGCATCTTAAAATGCGTAATTATATAAATGAATATCAAAAGAATGGTTATACACAACGTTATGTAGGTTCAATGGTAGCAGATATACATAGAACATTATTATATGGAGGTATTTTTTCATATCCAGTTGATAGTAAAAATAAAAATGGTAAATTACGTTTATTGTATGAATGTATTCCAATGAGTATGATTATAGAAAATGCTGGTGGATTATCGATATGTGATAGTGATTTAAGAAGAATATGTGAAATAGTTCCAGAAAAAATACATCAAAAAAGTGGAATATTAATGGGTTCTAAAGAAGATATTCAAAAATATATAAATTTTTTTTAACAAATTATTATTTTTTTTAACAAATTATTATTTCTTAAAAAATATATGAATAAAAGTTTAAATAGGTTCAGTTTCAACATCCCAAGTAGCACAAGGTACAGGATTGGTTACACAAACAGGTGAAGGTAAAGGTTGATAAGGAATATATTGAGGATTAGCAAGATAATTTCTATAAATTGCTCTTAAATAATCAGATGTAATAACAATTGTTCTTTCTTGTTGTGTTCCTTCATATAAATCACTTGGAAATACTAATGTATAACATTGATACTTTTGGTCAGTATAATATTGGAATGAGTTCTTAAATAAATTTAAAACACGAGTGAAAAAATCAGCATTCTTAATATACATATAAATTACCTTCTCATTATCAGTAAGCATATTTACTGGAACAGATATTGATTCAACTACTCCAGTAGTACGATTAATACTATCTCCCCAAGTAGTTGGTAATACACCGGTAGGTAAAACTCTCATTAATAATGTATTTTTTGAATAATCAGCGGAATAATTAACATATAAAGGATCATTTGTTAAAACACCTCCTGCTGCTGGAAGAAAAATAGTAATACGTTCTTGATTAAATCCTGAAACAGAACTAAGATTTACTGTTGAACAAAAATGTTTTCGAGAACGATTATAATAATTTCTTGCCATATTCTTAAGTCTTAATATTACATCCAAATATTGTTGATTTTGTAATATAGCATATAATAATGGTGTAATATTTGTTAATGTTACTGTACTGTTTAAATTCTCAACTGTTGGATTATTTTTAACATTCCAACTGGGTAAATCCTCAATAGGACCGTTTAATAAATCGGTAGTACTCATTTTATTTAATTTTCGATATTCTATTTATTATAAAGATTTAAAAAATAATTTTTATTTTCTTTTTAATTCATAATATGTGAATTATTTGTTTCCCATAATGACGTATTCGTTATTCTATTTTTACTCACATAATCTTTCGTATTTTCTATAAAACTTTTCTCTACTACATTTCTTATCGGTATCTCTATCATCCCTTCACATTCTTCACACTCTTCTTCCACTTCTTCTTCTACTTCTTCCACTTCTTCCACTTCTTCTTCTACTTCTTCCACTTCTATTTCTTTTTTCTTAAGAAATTCAATCTTTTTTCTTACATTACTTTTCTTTTCTTCCTTTTCATTTTTATATAAATTTCGCATATATTTTTCATCCTCTATTTCCTTAAGTCGCTCCACAAATGATGGTATTGGTAATTCCTTTATGATTCTATGTTTCTTTAAATAATGTGTAAATGTAAATAATTCCATTAACTCATAAGCATTATATATTTGTCCTATGATTGGTTTATTCATATATCCATATATTTCTATAGGTGGATTTATCTTATATACATATTCACGTCTTTCAAAATGAGCATCCTTCGCATCTTTAATTGATGAAAATAATTTCATATAAAAATCCTTACATCTCATATATGATATATAACATTGGTCTATATATTGATATCTCCTTATAAATTCAAAATATTCTTCCTTACTTCGTATTGGTCGATTTGTTATCATATTATGTATTTGAATAATTTCCTTAGCATTATATCTTTTCGTAACATTATCTGGTGTTGTATATGTATAATAATATTCCTTACACATATTATAATATTTAATCGCATCATCTAATGATTTGGCACATTTTGTTAAAAACTCCTCATGCATCAAAAATACAATTATAATTATATCTGTATTTTCTTTATTTGTTCCTTTTCTTGGATATTTTTTCAAATCTAATGTAAAATCTCCATATACTATAACATTATGATTCATTTTCTATTTTTTTCTTCTATGTTATTACATAAATATTTTTAAGAATATTTAACGAAAATATATTTTCTTTAAAAATATTTTATTTATTAAATAATTTTAAAAATGAATTTTACATTTGTTTAATATAAAAAGAAGATTATATAATTATAATATAGTATATTTATTCTTCTTAAAAAAATGACTTTTCAAGAAAAAAAAGATTTATACCGTGTTCGTAAAAATGTTTTAGATATGATTCAAGATCGTGGTTTCTCTATACCTCCCGAATTACTTTCTTTGAATTTTGAACAATTCTCCATGCAATTTGACCAAGAAAATATTGATATGTTTATTGAAAATGAAGATAAAGGAAAATTTTATATTCATTTTTGTCTTGATAAATCATTTGGTAAAAATGATTTAAAAGCACTTGTTCAAAAAATTATTACTAATTATGACGATTCGAATATTAAAATTGTTGTTTTATTAAAAGATAAAGAAAAAACAAGTATTATAAAAGAAAAAAATAAACCTTTATATAAAAATGTAGAATTCTTCGAACAAAAAGTTATGACATTCAAAATTATGGACCATATTTATCAACCTAAGTTTATCATTTTATCCGAATCCGAAGTTGAAGAACTTATCGAAAAATATAAAACTCCTATCTCAAAATTCCCCACTATGAGTGTTAATGACCCCGTTGCCAAATATTATGGTGTCAAAAAAGGTCAAGTATTCAAAATTTTACGCATTGACCCTGAAGTCGGTTTCGGTATCGGTTATCGTGTTGTTGTTTAATTTTTATTTTTCTTAAATATATATTTGAATCCAATTATATATTTATTTTTTATCTTTATTTACGAATAATATGATTTTCTATATCTTTATAATAATTATTTAATAAAGATTTTTTTATTGTATATGTTAATCTTACCAAATTATTCGTATCATCATAATATACATTATTATCAAAAAATGCGCTTACATACATCTTATTCTTCGTAAATCCCATCACATAATTATTGTCAGAAAAAAATATTTTACCCAAATATATATACACATATTCCCATAATTTCTTCTTTCCCGTTACATTATCATAATCGTGTCCCAAAAATAATTCACAATATTTTCCCACACACACTCTACATAATTCACTATTTTCATTCATACCTTCTATATATTTTTTATATATACCTTCCAATTTATCATATAAAAATTTATCGTGTTCCTGTGATAATACTAATAAACTATTCTTTAACATATCCCTATATATTTCTAATGTTTTTACCATTATATACGATTTACTATTTATAAAATTCTCCAAAAATAACTTCAATAATATACATAATCCTCCACACGATGGATTCCTCTTATATTCATATATTTCATAATCCTTTATTTGATTTATATTATTTATTGTCATATTCTTCGATGTTATATTATTATTCATATTTTTTTCCAATATTTCAATAAAAAAATAATATGTTAAATAAAACTCATCTATTCCATACAAATACTGTTTATCATTATCATACGATATACACTTTTTTTGATATTTTATTTTCCTATTTTCCATATCATTATTCTCAATCAATTTATTACACATATTTACATACTCATCATATTGATGATAAAAATTCTTTATATATATATCTTTTGAATTATTCCTTTCTTTTGTTTTTTCAAAAAAATGTAATAATCGATTTCCATTCAATTTTATCTTTCCAAAATTAAAACCCCCCATTATCACCTTATTATACATATTTCCCATATTTCTTGTCCAAAATGGTTTATATCCCTTCATATTATAAAATAAAAAATCTATATGTTTCTCCCTATATTTATCATATAATGTTACCAAAAATTCCATATAACGAGATTTCATCTTATAATCCGTAAAATCTATATCCATCACAAATACATAATTCACATCATTCACTACATTCTCAAATTCAAAAAATGGTAATAATCTCAAAAAAAATGATATTATACCCCTATGATACTTATCATTTTCTATATCCTTATATTCACTTTCACACTCAAACTCAATAATCTGAAAATTATCATTACTCTTCATACTTTCAATTATATTTAATAATTCATTATTATTAAAATCTTCCAAAGATTTATCAATATAAATTCTATATTTTATATTATGTTTTTTAAATAATTCTTGATTTTCAGGTTCTAATAAATAGTATAAACCATTTTTGTATAAATCAAAATTTTTATAACAATTTTTTAATTTCACAAACACAGAACAAAATATATCATACTTTTTATTTACATCATAATCATAATAACACTTTAATGTACAAAAATTATTTATTTTTATAGTTTTCATTTTTACTCTTTTTTACAAAAAACTTGAAATAAAATTACGCTTTTATTTATTTCAAATTATTTTTAATAAATATTTTCTCTTTACATTCAAAAAAATATTTTATTAAAAAATAAAATAAAAAATTATTTAAATAAATTATTTTTTTTAATATAAAGAAATTTAAAGTATAATAAAAATAGAAAAATGAAAATAGATTATAGTTTAAAACTTGATTTTAGCGATGTATTATTAGTTCCAAAACGTTCTACTTTATCAAGTCGTAATGAAGTAAAACTTGAACGCACAATACATTTTAAATCCGGAGTTTCTTGGACCGGTATTCCTATTATGGTTGCGAATATGGATACAACAGGAACCATTGAAATGGCACGTGTTTTACAAAAATTTAAAATGATTACGTGCTTACATAAATTTCATCACGTTGGAGATATTCCGAATGATTTAGATAGAAATTATTTTGCTATTAGTACAGGTATTAAAGAAGAAGATTTAGCACATTTAGATGAAATGATGAGTGCTTATAATCCATTATTTATTTGTGTTGATGTCGCAAACGGTTATAGTATTCATTTTCACAATGTTGTTAAAGATATTCGTAAAAAATATCCTTCGAATATAATTATTGCCGGTAATGTTGTTACACGTGAAATGGTTGAAGAATTAATTATTAATTGTGGTGTTGATATTGTAAAATGTGGTATTGGTGGCGGTTCTGTTTGTACTACTCGTAAATTAACTGGTGTAGGTTATCCACAATTTAGTATGGTTATGGAATGTGCTGATGCGGCACACGGTTTAGGAGGTTATATGTGTAGTGATGGAGGAATTGTTGTTGTAGGAGATATTGGTAAAGCATTTGGTGGAGGAGCGGATTTTGTAATGTGTGGTTCAATGTTTGCGGGACATTATGAAAGCGGCGGTGATGAATTTACAGATGAAAAAGGTGATTTATATAAAATGTTTTATGGAATGTCTTCTTCACAAGCAATGAATAAACATTATGGTGGAGTTGCGACATATAGAAGTGCCGAAGGTAAATGTGTTAAAATTAAACATAGAGGATATGTTGAATATACTGTTTTAGAAATTTTAGGTGGAATCCGTTCTACTATGACTTATATTGGAGCACGAGAATTAAAACATATTTCTAAATGTGCTTCCTTTATTCGTGTCAATAATCAATTAAATAAAATTTATGATGGTAAAGAATTATAATTTCAAAGTTCTTTACATTCAAATTTTTTTAAAAAATAATTATTTTTTAAGAAATTATATTTATAAGAATGTTTCCCGAACATTCTTTTTTGAACAATCTATAAAAAAATAGTATAAGAATAAATCAATGTTTTTATACATTTTCCAAATTATAATGTTCGGGACACTATTATATTTTATGTAATCCTACTAAATTATTTTCAACAATATATTCTAATGAAGCACCTCCACCTGTACATATATGAATATTTGGCATTTCTTTATATATTCCACTATTTAAAACAAATGATGCTGTATCACCTCCTCCAATAATTATCCTTTTGTTCTTTTGTAACATTAAATATTCTAATAATTTCTTTGAACCATTCTCATATTCACTCTTCTCACTCATTCCCATTGTACCATTCCAAAATATTATTTCATTTTCATCTATCTTTTTATATAACATTTCTAATGACTTTTCCCCTATATCATAATATATAGGTTTGTCATTTTCTACTTTTGTAATACCATCAACCGCTACACACGCTTTTGTACCTAATGATTCTATATATTTTTTATGAATTTCATTATATAAATATGAATTTATTATACCTCCACCTAAAAATATATTATTTACTTTCTCTTTTAAAGCATCACATAAAGGCAATTTATCATCTATCTTTGAACCTCCCAATATGATTAATATATCTTTATTTTCAGGATTTCGTGATATTTCATTTAATGCCTTTAATTCATTCTTTATTAAATAATCATAATATATATTCTTTTTATTCTCAAATCCATTTATTGTTAAATGATTTCTATGAGCACAACCAAACGCACTATTTATAAAAATATTTCCTAATTGATTCCATATTTTATATGTTTCTGAATCATTTTTATTAAAATCAGGTTTTTCAAAATTTGTTTCATCTTTATGAAATCTTACATTTTCTAACAAATATATTTCTGTATTTCGTGTTATCATATCTTCATCTATATCTTCATCTATTTCATTTATTGTATATTCATAAAATTTATTATCCTTTTCTTTTAAAAATTCTAATGTTTCCTCATCTATACCCTTTTCTAAAAAATGTACTTCTTTATTCACATATTTCTTTATACATTCTATTAAATGTTTTGTTGAATATTTTTCATCATATACTCCACTTTTCGGTCTCCCTAAATGTGTCGCTATTACTATTCTTGCTGGTTTATCTCTTATTATTCTTTCTAATGTTGGTATAATTGATTTAATTCTAAAATCATCTTTGATTTCATATTTCAATGTATGATTATCAAATTCTTTATATATCATTGGAACATTAAAATCTACTCGCAATAATATATTCTTATTTTTTAAACTATAATTTTCTTGTAAAAATGGATATATTTCTTTATTTTCAGAATATGTTTGAATATACTTTCCCATTCGAATACATTGTGAAGCATATGACCATTCATTATCATACCATATAATTAATTTTATTGTATTTTCATTAATTTGTAATGAAGCATTTTTATCTATAATGGTTGGATGGGTTGTTGTTATAAAATCAGAACTTACCAATTCATTTTTTTCAACATATATTATATCTTTTATATTTTTATCATGTTCTATTTTCTTACATAACTCCTTATAATTTATTTGTTTTTCACACGTTATTACTACATCCACCATACTTACATTATTTGTTGGAACACGTATTGCTAATCCATATACTTTATTTTCTAATTCAGGAATAACTGCTTTAATTGCTGATGATGCTCCTGTTGTTGCTGGAATTAGATTATTAAATATTGACCTTGAAGAACGGGATGATTTTGAATTATATTCGGGATTATCTAAAATAGATTGTGATGCGGTACTTGCGTGAATAGTTGTAAAAACCGCATTTTTAATTTTGTTTTCTTGATTTATATATTCAAGAATAGGAGCAATACAATTTGTTGTACAAGAAGCATTTGAAAAAATTTTATGAACACTTTCATACAAAAGATGATTTACACCATATATAAAAGTAGGTATTGATGAATCTTTAGCAGGAGCAGTAATCAAAATATTTTCAATATTATGTGTTTTTAATTTATCATATGTTAAATAAGCACCTGTTGCTTCATATAAAAGATTTCCAGACCAATTTATTTTAGAAGCATCTTTTTCCGAAAAAGTATGAATCACCCATTTCCGTTTTAAACGGTCACATTTTATTTCAAAACTATTTTCGGACAGCGCTATAATTGAAAAATCCTTTTTATAATGATGAACACTATCATATTTTAAATAATTTTCAAAATGTTCCGGTTTTAAATGAATCGCATTAATATCAACAACTTGACAATAATGATTTGATGGATCTAAAAAAAGTTGTAAAAAAATAGATTTACCAATTCGTCCAAAACCGTTAATTGAAATTTTCCACATTTTATTTCTACTTTATTTTTCGAAAAAAATAAATTATTACATTTATTTTTCGCTAAATATAAATTTATTAAAATATTATTTAATTATTGAACAACGTTTTTATAAAAAAAAATATATATGTTAAAATAGAAAATATAAAAAATATAAAATGTCACCATATTATTATATGATTCTTTTCGCTATTTTATTAATGACTATTGGATTTGTATCTATTTTTTATACTGTTTTACAAGAGAAAAATACTTCGATATATCCATATAAAGCATTAATTCCTTTCCTTTTATCCATGTTAATATTTATATATATTGCGTTTGTTAGAAAATATATTATTCATCTTATTTTTTACATTGTTTCATTAATATGTATTATTGGAATACTTGCCTTAAAAAATAAACCTATTGCTTAATAAAAAAATAATTATTTAAAAATATTATATAAATATAGTATAATTTATATAATATAAAATGGAAAATAAAGAAGAAGAAAAAAAAAATAAAGTTTGGAGTCAATTTTTAATAGGAGACGAATCTCTTAAAAAATCTTTTGTTATTTCAAGTTTAGTTTTATTTGGTTCAACCATTATCACTTTTATTGAAGCACTCAAAAATGATAGTGTAAAAGCACGTCACATTTTAAATTTAGAAACTGCCGTTTCCTTAATTGCCGGTTATGTTTATATGAAATTTATTGATTTTATTGATAAAAAATCCAAAGATAAACCTATTGATGAAGAAACTCATAAAGAAATTGTTCAATATCGTTATATTGATTGGTTTATTACAACACCTTTATTAATACTTGCTCTTGTTGCCTTCTTTACTTATTATGATAAAGTTCCCCTTCGTTTTCAATATTATTTATTAGCAATTTTCTTTAATTTCACAATGTTATATGCTGGTTATTTAGGCGAAACAAATAATATTGATAAAATACAAGGTTTCATAATAGGTTTTATTGGATATATTGGAATGTTATTAACTATATGGTGTTATTTTGTACATAAACAAGAAAGATATCATCAAAAAGTAATATTTATGGTATTTGCGATTATATGGAGTTTTTATGGAATTGCTTATATGTTTGACGCTCGAAGTAAAAATTTCGTATATAATATTTTAGATGTAATATCTAAAACAATGTTTGGATTATTTATGTGGGCATATTATGGTAAAGTTGTTTCTGTTTAATTTCTTTCTAAAACAAATTTATAAATATTATTTTTACCATAACCAAGATAGAGAGATTCGCGATAAGGAATAATATGTTGTATTTTAAAGTTTGTTTGGGGAATAGATAAAATGATTTCTTCTAAAGAAAAAAGATTTCCGAGTTTCATAGAAGTTAAAGAAGAAATTGAATTTCGTATTTTATTTTTATATGATTTACTATTTTCATCATTTGTAACAGTTACAAAAAAAATAATTATTGAACCATTATGAGTTATATCTTTTAATAAATCATATAGTTCTTTTAATTGCGTTTGATATACATTTATATGATGAATAATAATTTTATCATAATTAATATCTTTAAATCGATTATTTTTAAGTTGAAATATATTGGAATAAATAGTTTCTATATATTTATCCATTGAAATATGTTTTTCATTACGATAAGAAATCATTTCTTTATTTAATTCTTGAATAGAAAGTTCATTATCATCAATATAAGAAATATAATATTCTTTTTTTTGAATGGATTCAAAAAAAGATTTAAGAGGAATATGAACACCTTGATTCATAATTAAAATGGATTCATATAACATATCATTTTTTTCGATAATATCAGAATATATTTCATTATAAGGTGATTTTAAAATATGGGATGAAATAACATTTTTAGAATAAGTTTGTAAAACAGAATAAATATCCATTTTTTTTAAGAATATACTATTATTTAAATATAATTTAAATAATTTCTTTTTTCTTAATAAAAGATAGAAGTAAAAAATGAGTTTTGATTTAAATGAATTTGTAAAAAAATATAGTAATACTGAATTTATTTTATTATTTATATTTATATTTTTTGTTTTAACTGTTATACTTGCTTTTGTTAAATTTGTTTCACAATGGCCCGTTTTAATACTTGTTAGTTTTCTTATATCTTTTCTTATTTATAATCATTTTTCTAAAAATCCCGACCCATTATATAATCAAACAAAAGATATTATGAATTATACTTTACAAAAAGGTTCCGAAGAAATAAGTAAATATGATTTGTTAAATAATTCTATTTTATTTAATAATGATAATCAAATAAATTATTCTTAAAAATATATATAAATAATTATTTTTATAATAAAATTATATTATAAAAATGGTATAAAAAATAAAATGTAGGATTTGTTTCGTTTAAGAAATAGTATCTAAAATTTTAATAATTTTAGTCATAGTTTCTAAATATTTTTTCGCAATATTTTCTTTAGTATTTTCTTTTTCTAAAGAAATTTTCATATGCATTTCATATTTTTGAGGATGAGGAAGACGATATCCTACATATTTAATTTCAGGGTCTTCCGACATATATTCTGAAAGAATATTTCCTAAAGTATCATTTTCATACATAAAAACGATATCAAAAACATCATCACTCTTTTTATTTTTAGTAATTGTAATTTTTTCACTATTTTTAGTATTCATTTCATTTTTAGCATTTAAAATACGTGCTTTTAACATTTGAATACCTTCAGTAAAAATCTTATTTGGAGGTAAATGACCAACACTTTCAATATTAAATTTATAAACAAGTGGATTACCAACATTATTCTTTTTATATATTTGATAAGCATCATCTAACATAAAAGACTTTGATTCCGTTTCATTTAATGCTAATTCTTTGATTTTATCTTTTACAGCATTTTCATCCATTTCAAATGTATGAACACAAGTACAAGTAGGATTATAAGCAGCACCACCAAATTGAGAATTATCTTTTTTAAGACGAGTTTCAAAGGAAATGACTTGATTTGGTTTTAATCGAGTAAAAAGGATATCAGGGAAAGCAAAGAAATTTTTATTGATTATTTTATCATTTTCGTCTTTAATAATAAAGTCTTTAACATAAACACTTGTAATATCTTGTGTGTTATTTTTCATCTTACATTCAATACGAATATTTTCATAAATAACATCATCAAAATCACTAAGAATAGGAGTTAAATGAAGACGTTTATTTAAGAATTCGTTGTCTGTAACAGAAGTATTTTCATAAAATATTGTTTGGTCCATATCAACACAATATACTTCTATATCACACATCATAGAACGACGAATACCATTAATAAGTGAAATATGATATTTATTTTGGTTATTTTGGATATTTTTTTCGAAAAAGAGGTTATTCATTTTAAGTAAATAAAAAAATAGAAATACTATCTATAATTAAATAATATCTTTTATATTCTTTTTATAAAAAGAAATCATTTTTTTATTTTTTTTAAAAAAAGTTTTTAGAATAAATTTTTTAAAGAAATATTTATTATTTAAAAAATAAAAATTTCGTTTAAAATATAGAGAATAATTATATAAAGTAATTAGAAAGTATTTTTGAAAAATATGAGTGAGCAAATATTATTTTATAGTAAAAAATGTCCAAATTGTAAAAAATTATTTGATTTATTACAAAATGCTCCAAGATTAAAGAATAATTTTTTAATTATATGTATTGATGATAAACGTTATAATATTCCAAAATGTATTCGTTCAGTACCTTCTGCTATTGTTTCTTCAAACATTGGACAACCACAAGTATTTAGTGGAACAAAATTATTTAATTATATTAAATCTCGTATAGGAAATCAAGAACAATATAGTAGAAACCAAGGAAATCAACAACAACCTGTTCAAAGAAGAGATAATAGGGGAGAAACAAATAATATAAATACTTCAGGTGGATTTAAGGAAGTAGAACCAGAAATATGGGATTCATTTGTAATGGGTAATTTATCTGATAAATTTTCATTTATAGATGAAAATAAGAATAATTCATTAATAGAAAAGTCATTTGCTTCATTAAATAATATACATAATTTCAAGATATATACACCGGATGATGATGGAATGAAGAATAAAGGAGATGTAAAACCGGTATCTTATAGTATGGATGACCCAAATTTGCGAATTCCACAAAATAGTAATAGTAATAGTTCAAATCCATTTGCTGAAAATCATTATGAAAATATGAATAATGGTGGAGGAGGATATCAAGAAAGTAGAACACAATATAATCCGAATGAATTTAGTGGTGGAAGAGGAAATCAAAATGGAATGTTTGATTCGGGAATGTTTCGGGATAGAAATTATGATGGAGGGAGTGAATCAAGGTCGTCATCAAGAAAAAGTGATTATGATGCGAAATTAGAGCAATATAAGAATTCACGAGATTTAGGAATACCAACACCTTTAAGAAGATTTTAATAAAAAGTGAATGTAAAGAACAATCGCGGAAATATTAATAATAATTATTATTCAAATAAATTAGATTTAAAAAAATGACATCACTTGTTCAAATTCGTACTGTTTTTATTCAACAATTAGATAGTTTTGTAGAAGAAATATCAGGATTATATCCTGATGAAAAGGAAATTATGTTATTTGCGGAAAAATATAAGTTAATAAAGGGAGTTAATAATAAGATGATTATTGAAGGATTTATTCAATATGTATTACCATTAAAGGCACAAATATTAGAGAAGAATGAGGATTTCTTTTTGAATGGAGGTGGTCAAGAAGATGTAAATAAGGATGATTATAGTATGAAACTTAGGGATATAATTAAGAATGTATGGATGAATAAAATGACAGATGTAAATAAGGAAATTATATGGAAATATTTTACAGTATTTGTCAAATTAAGTGAAAAATATGCTATTGAATTAATGAAAGGTAATTAAATAAATAAATATATTTTTTATTAAATAATGTTTAATAAAAAAGAATAAAAAATTAAGATTTTAAATCTTTATAACGACAACGTTTTGAAATAAAGTTTTCAATGTTTGGTTCGATTGTTAAAATTTCATTAGTATCATTATATTTAGATAAATTTTGTTTGGTTTGACTATGATATTTATTTATAACAGAAATAAGTTTTCCTAAATGCTTATCACGTGCTCTATTTAAATTTGAATTTGATGTATATTCAAATTTTTTATCATCAACATTATATATTTTATAAATTGTATCACTACGATATTGACCTTTAAGAATACGATAATAAGAATTTATAAAATCATAATATTTTTTAGATTCATCATCTTGCATATAATATAATTCGGAAAATGCTTGTTCAACTTTTTCTAAAACAATATAACCAACTTTTTCAGATGAAACTTTATTTAATTCATTTTCTGTATAAACAACAGCGTTTGTATTATTATCAATAAAATAAATATTATGATTATTTTTGTTTAACATAATTTCTTCTAAAAATTTATTAAAAATAAAGAAATCTTTTTGTTTATAAAAATCATCACTAATATGAGTTAAATCATATTTATCATTCATAAAATCATTTACTTTAATATTAAAATTACTATTATTATTATTATTTTGAATATTTTGAATATTATTTATAACTCCATTATTTATAAATCCACTATTTATTAAATTTTTATTTTCATTATTTTCAGATAAAATTAAATTATTTTTTGTAAAATTTTCAATGTTTTCACGTTCTTTTAAAAAAAGATTATATTTTCTTTTTTGTTCGCATAAACTTTTATTATCCCAGTGTTTCAATAAATTATGTTTGCTAGAATATTTAGTATTACACATTGGACATATAAAATTATTTAATGATAGTATTTCATTATCATCATAATCTTCTTTTTCAATAGAATCTATTTTTTTATTTAATATCTCATTATCATTTTTTTTTAAATATTTTTTTGAATTATTTTCAAAAATTATATTATTATCTGTATAATTTTCAGTAATTTCATTATGAATATTTGTATAATTAGATATAATAAAAGCATAATCTTTTTTTTCTAATTTATCCGTTTCAAATAAAAAAGTATAAGTTTTACATAAAGATAATTGAGATGCTTTTTCAAAATCATATAATGATGAAAACATAATACATTTTTTTTTTCTTATTAAATGCTTTTTCATATCATGTTTTTTAATTGTTTTATAATCATTACAATAATGACAAATATAAAAAGTTTTATCATTCATTTTTATATTTTTTAATATATATATTAATATACATATATTTTATTTATATTAAAAACTCGCAAAATAAAAACTCGCTTTATGATTTTTCTCGCTTTTCTGATTTTTCTCGTTTTACGTAAAGCGAGTTTTTATGATTTTAGGTATTTTTAATTCCAAAATAAAAACAAAAAATATTAATTATAAAAAAATCATTTTATTTTTTAAGTTTTAAAAAGTTAATTTCATAAATTTTCGTTTTACGTAAAACGAGAAAAATCAGAAAAGCGAAAAAAATCATAAAGCGAATTTTTATTTTTGCGAGTTTTTAAATTATAAAAATTTCATAA
>JACCDO010169534.1_pt1 | contig 24108 bp, 27 predicted proteins | sample 7446101 | NCBI WGS metagenome assembly JACCDO01 (sample SAMN15323440, study PRJNA562643) | freshwater metagenome | isolation source: river surface water | place: USA:Blue River Watershed | collected 2017-08-16
CCGAAGGTACAAACCCTCCTCCTTTTCCTGCGCTGGACTGTTTTACTGCGCCCGACACGCATACCTTTGCATTCAAAGGCCTGTGGCAATGCAACTGGTTACAAGCATTTGAAGTGGGCGTTGATCCAGCTCACGCGTCGTTTTTGCATCGTTTCTTTTTTGATGAATCTTTAGATGACACCTACGGCAAACAATTCCGTGGTGCTAGCGCGGGTGATATCAATGGAGAACGTTGGCCTATGACAAAAATCATGCGTGAGTTTGATCAACCCCAAATCAGCTTAACGCCTATGCCATTTGGTATGCAACTGACTTCATTGCGCCCAATGACAGATGCACTCACCCATGTGCGCGTGACCAATGCCATATTTCCGCATACCTTTGTCATTCCTCTTTCTGAGACGATGACCATCACGCAAATTCATGTTCCCGTAGACGACACCAACACTTATTGGTACTCGGTATTTACGAGCTTTGCAGGACCTGTAGACAAAGAGGCGATGCGCAAACAACGACTAAGCGCTATTAGCTTGCCTGACTACATTCCTAAATCAGGTAGACACAACAACTGGGGCTTTAGCGCTGAAGAACAAAATACCCGTACCTATTTAGGCATGGGCGAAAACGATATCAACACACATGACCAATGGGCTTGTGAAAGTATGGGCCCCATACAAGACCGCACACGCGAGCACTTAGGCACTAGCGATGTAGCCATCATGGCAAATCGCCGTAATTTAATGAAAGCCATCGACGATGTCGAAGCAGGCAAACTTCCTTTGGGTTTCGCACGCTCCGATATAGCTTCCCAGCGCTTTGGCCCAGACACCGTGGACGGCATTGCGCCAGCACAAGATTGGGAGAGATGGTGGCAAACAGCAGCCACTAACAAACGCAATAGTGCGCCTTGGGATGCCAAATTGAGCGCATAAAAAATCAATGTCGCAAAACTCATCAAAAGCCATAGTCTAGAGTTAGTGCGGTTTGCATGGTGCGATACGCATGGCATGCTACGCGGCAAAACACTTACCGCCGCAGCTGCTATTGAAGCACTTGATCAAGGGGTTGGCATGGTCAGCACTTTGATGCTCAAAGACACATCTGATCGCACTGCATACAAAGTGTTCGAACCCAGTATCGCGCAAGATTTACCTGGTTTTGAATTTGCAAATAACCTACTTTTAAAACCTATTACAAATAGTTTCAAAGTATTACCTTGGGCCGATAAAACGGGATGGATTCAATGCCAACCTTTTTTTCAAAATGGCGAACGTGTTTTATACGATACCCGCTTTCAACTTCAATCCGCTTTAGAAAAACTCGCAGGTCATGGCTTACAAATGGTCTGCGGCTTAGAGGTGGAGTTTCACATCTATCGGCTTCGCGATACCCAACACGGCGTTGACTTAGACCCCAACACGGCGGATTGGCCAGGTTTGTGTCCTGAAGTCAGTTTGATCCATCCCGGTTACAACCTGCTCTCAGAAAACTGGTTTGATATGGCAGAGGAACCACTGCGTATCGTTCAACATACTGCGCAGACTTTAGGTTTGCCTTTATCGTCTTTAGAAATTGAACTTGGACCCAGCCAAGTAGAGGCCGTTTTTAATGCCACAGATGCACTGACGGCTGCTGACAACATGGTGTTGTTTCGTAGCGCTGTTCGCCAAGCGTTAAGGCGTGCAGGTTATTACGCCACTTTTATGTGTCGCCCGCCTTTTGAGAACATCATGTCAAGTGGCTGGCATTTGCATCAATCTCTTGTAGACGTAAAGTCTGGACGCAATGCTTTTATGCGTGACACACCACAAAACAATACGCAGGCTAATGATGCACGCCACACACTCTCTGATATCGGCGCACACTACCTTGCTGGTTTATTAGAAAACGCACAAGGTATGACTGTCATGTGTACGCCCACCGTGAATGGATTTGGACGATTCAGACCCAATACCTTAGCGCCGCAATCTATTCTGTGGGGGCGAGACAATCGTGGTGCTATGTTGCGCGTCATCGGGCAAGCGGGGAATAAAGCAACACGTATAGAAAACCGCTTAGGTGAACCTGCTGCGAATCCCTACCTTTATATGGCTGCTCAAATTCATGCAGGCTTGCAAGGCATAGAAGAAGAATTTTTTGCTCCACTAGCAACCGACTCTCCGTATGGAGATTCGAACGAAGCAATCAACGGCTCAGCCCTTCGCATTCCTAATCATCTCGGCGACGCATTGCTTGCGTTGCAAGAAAGCAGTGCTATGCGCAAAGGGTTTGGCGAAGAGTTTTTACGTTACTACTCTCGTATAAAAAGTTCCGAAAAACAAAGGTTTGATGCGGCTGAAGATAAATTAGAATTCCAAAAGCGTGAGTTTTTTAGTCGTATCTAAAGGCGAATATGCCTCAGGCTTTCTCCCTTCATAAGTCATCTACCTTCCCCCCAAGCCTCCAAAGATCCATTAATCAATGAGCATGGTAAAAATAGTTTTATTTGAAAACGGAAACGACATCTCTGGCACCCCCATAGAGGCCAAGGTAGGCCAAAGCTTGATGAAAGCTGCTGTAGTTGCAAACATCGAAGGTGTTGCTGCTGACTGCGGGGGCACATTGACATGCGCGACTTGCCATGTGATGGTGCGCGAACCTTGGCTTAGCCAATTACCCGCTATGACAGACGACGAAGACGGCATGCTCGACTTTGCAGCGTGCACTCGTCAATCTAATAGTCGTCTATCTTGTCAAATTCACGTGACTGAGGCCATGCAAGGCATGGAGGTAGATTTACCTGCTAGCCAATACTAGTGGTATCTTCACGCCGATCTCCTTAGCAACTCAGTAAATTTATGACCCACGTCTTGCACCGGTCCCTTCAAAAAAAACCACCTACTGCCGTCAGTGGATCAGGAATCTACTTGATAGATTCCGAAGGAAAGCGTTATTTGGACGCATCAGGTGGCGCTGCCGTGTCTTGTCTTGGCCATGCTCATCCAGATGTTCTAGCTGCAATGCATGCGCAAATTGACAAACTCGCTTACGCGCACACTAGCTTTTTTACAACCGATATAGCGGAAGAACTCGCCGAGCGACTAGTTACAGACGCTCCACCAGGCCTCGACCATGTTTATTTTGTGAGTGGTGGATCTGAAGCCATGGAAGCTGCAATGAAAATGGCACGGCAGTATTTTGTTGAAATAGGTCAACCACAACGTAAGCACTTTATAGCGCGCAGGCAAAGTTATCACGGTAACACCTTAGGAGCACTAGCGGTTGGTGGTAACGCATGGCGCAAGGCGCCCTTTTCCCCAATATTGATAGATGCAACGCATGTGTCCCCTTGCTACGCATACCGAGAAAAACAGCCAGACGAAACCGATTTCGTATACGGCCAGAGGCTCGCTAAAGAATTAGAAGATGCCATTATTTCTCTTGGTGAAAATGCGGTAATTGCATTTGTAGCCGAGACGATTGGGGGCGCTACGGCTGGTGTACTAACACCTGTTCCAGGATATTTCAAAGCAGTGCGTGAAGTTTGTGACCGATACGGTGTACTACTTATTTTGGATGAAGTCATGTGCGGCATGGGGCGAACCGGCACATTGCACGCGTGTAACTATGAAAACACAGTGCCTGATTTACTAGCCATCGCTAAGGGTCTTGGCGGTGGTTATCAGCCAATTGGTGCGGTACTGGCTTCGCAGTCTATCGTTCAAGCAATGCGCGCTGGCAGTGGATTTTTTCAGCATGGTCACACTTATCTAGGACATCCTGTTGCCTGCGCCGCTGCACTTGCAGTACAAAATGTGATCCGTGACAACCATTTATTAGAGCAAGTTCGTACCCGAGGGGACCAGCTGAATTCAGCCCTTTTGCAATCTTTTAAAAATTCACAACAGGCTGGCGATCATCTAGGCGATATAAGGGGAAGAGGTCTCTTCTGGGGGATTGAGCTTGTTCAAGAGCAAAGCACTAAAAAACCATTTGACCCGCAATTTCAACTTCACTCCCGTATCAAGCGCGAGGCCATGATACGAGGACTCATGGTATATCCCATGGGCGGAACGGTCGATGGAAGGTATGGTGACCATGTGCTGCTTGCGCCACCGTTCATAACCAGTGAATCACAAATAAATGACATTGCTAGTTTATTGGTGGCATCCATTGACGCAGCCATCCAAAGTTTGTAACTTTTTTAAATAAGGAGCCCTTCCCCATGAAAAAATTCAATTTAAGCGTGCTTGCCAGTATCACTTTGCTAGTCTCTTCCTTTAGTGCGCCTTCCTTTGCGCAACAAAAATTTGTCACCGTCGGGACCGGCGGTGTGACTGGCGTTTACTACGCAGCAGGTGGTGCTATTTGCCGTCTGGTCAATAAAGACCGCTCCAAGCACGGCATCCGTTGCTCAGTAGAGTCCACAGGAGGCTCGGCATTTAATATCAACACGATTAAAGCTGGCGAACTCGATTTTGGATTTGCCCAGTCAGACGTAGGCTACAACGCAAGTAAGGGACTTGGCGCTTTTAAGGACGGTGGTGCACATGCAGATTTACGCTCTGTTTTTTCAGTGCATCCCGAGCCTTTCACAGTTGTTGCTCGTAAAGAGGCCAATATCAAAAGTTTGGCCGATTTCAAAGGCAAACGTTTTAACGTAGGAAATCCGGGTTCAGGTACCCGCGCATCTATGGAAGAGTTGATGGAAGCTATGAGTTGGAAGATGAGCGACTTTTCTCTCGCATCGGAACTCAAAGCAGATGAACATGGGCCTGCGCTGTGTGATGGAAAGATAGATGGATTTTTTTATGGTGTCGGACATCCTTCAGCCAATATACAAGATCCCACGACATCTTGCGGAGCCAAACTAGTGTCACTAACTGGCCCGGTAGTGGACAAGCTTGTAGCCGACAAACCCTATTACGCTAAGGCAACCATTGCTGGCGGTCTCTATCCCAACAACCCGCAAGTAACCAACACTTATGGTGTGTTAGCTACGGTTGTGGTATCGAGCAAAACTCCAGCCGAGACGGTTTACCAAGTTACAAAAGCCGTCTTTGATAATTTGGATGAGTTTAAAAAACTGCATCCCGCACTAGCCAACCTCTCATCCACCAATATGATGAAAGACGGTCTCTCCGCCCCATTGCATGAGGGTGCCATACGCTACTACAAAGAAAAAGGGTGGTTGAAGTAATACTGTATTTCTAAGAAAAATATGCGCCCATCTCAGTCAGAAGTTCTTGACCAACTTGTTAAAGAGTCTGATGTAGGTGGGCGCGAACCCATAGGGTTTGCAGGTTTTTTATTAGCTGCAACGGCTGGGCTGTGGTCTATTTTCCAAGTTTGGTATGCGTCACCACTACCTTTTACTTTTGGCTTTGGCATCTTCAACGATACGCAAGCTCGCGCTATCCATTTGGCTTTTGCCGTATTTTTAGCTTTTTGTGCTTATCCTGCATTTAAGCGATCTTCACGCAAAGTAGTCCCCTTAGTAGATTGGCTTCTAGCCTTAGTCGGCGCATTTTGCGCAGCCTATTTGTTTTTGTTTTACAGGGAGCTTTCAACGCGTCCGGGGCTTCCAACAACAATGGACATAGTAGTGGGCGCTACGGGTGTCCTGATCATGCTGGAGGCTACACGCAGAGCAATGGGCTTTGGTATGTTGGTGACTACTGGCCTTTTCATGGCCTTTGTATTTTTGGGTCCCTACATGCCTGATGTCATTCAGCATCGCGGCGCTTCCGTCACACGATTTATTTCACATATGTGGCTGACCACGGAAGGGGTGTATGGTGTAGCCCTTGGTGTTAGTGTTCAATTTATTTTTCTTTTTGTTCTATTTGGGACTTTGCTGGACAAAGCTGGTGCAGGCAACTACATGCTCCAAGTCTCACTCGCAACACTCGGACACTTAAGAGGTGGCCCCGCCAAAGTAGCGGTAGTCTCTTCTGCTTTGAATGGCATCGTTTCTGGATCCTCCGTATCGAATGTTGTCTCAGGTGGAATATTTACTATCCCCTTAATGAAGCGCACTGGCTATTCTGGTGTAAAGGCAGGCGCTATTGAGGCTGCCTCGTCGATCAATGGACAAATCATGCCGCCAGTCATGGGAGCTGCAGCATTTTTGATGGTGGAGTATGTTGGAATTCCATACTCTGAAATCATCAAGCACGCTGCATTACCGGCTCTCATTTCGTATATCGCCCTTTTTTATATCGTGCATCTAGAAGCATTGAAATACGATTTACAACCTCTTTCGCGTGTTAAGCAACCCACCTTACGCGAACGCCTATTGGGATGGTCACTAGGACTTTGTGGAACGTTTGTAGCTTGCGTAGCTATTTACTTTGCAATCACTACTGTGCAATTGATTGCTGGAGAATCCACTGGGTGGGCCCTGGCTACTCTGGCCGCAGTGTCCTATTTTGGACTGATGGCGTATTCTGCGCGCCATCCTGATCTGCCCCAAGAAGATTTGGACGTAAGTAGCAAAGATATTAAATTACCACTTCCCTGGCCAACAGTTCGCGCTGGCTTGCATTTTTTTATTCCAATCGTGGTTCTGCTTTGGGCGCTCATGGTCGAAGAACTCTCCCCAGGCTTATCAGCCTTTTGGGCCACAGTTACCAGTATTGCGATGGTTTTATTCCAACCCCTTTGTTTGTCTATTTTTAGGCCAGATGGCACCATACAAACAATTACACACAGCATTTATTTAGGGCTTCTTCACCTTTGGGAAAGCTTAGTTTTAGCCGCGCGCAATATGGTTGGTATAGGAGTGGCTTGTGCTAGTGCAGGACTTATCGTCGGCGTGATTACGCTTACTGGTATGGGGCTGATGATGACTGATTTCGTTGAATTAATCTCCGCTGGCAATGTGCTGGTAATGCTGCTGCTGACCGCCGTCATCTGTTTATTGATAGGGGCAGGTGTACCAACAACTGCGAATTACATTTTGGTAGCAACTCTGATGGCACCAGTGATAGTCGAATTAGGCGCCCGAGCAGGATTAGTCATTCCGCTCATCGCGGTGCATATGTTTGTTTTTTACTTTGGCATCATGGCCGATGTGACCCCTCCAGTTGGCTTAGCCTCCTATGCAGCTGCCGCTATCTCTGGTGACGACCCCAACACTACAGGATGGCAAGCCACTTGGTACTGCCTTCGCACAACCATTCTGCCCTTTGTCTTTATATTTAATCCTCAACTTTTGTTGATTGGTGTAGGTTCTTGGGTAGAAGTTGCGCTGGTTTGCATCACAGGAACTATTGCTTCTTTGCTATTTGCTGCTGCCACTATGCGATGGTTTCGAACCCGTTGCACATGGATCGAAGTAATTGCCCTTTTGGTTGCGACATTTCTATTTTTCCGTCCCGATTGGGTGATTGATCAATTTGCGCCCAAGTATGTATCTGCACCATCCTCTGATATTTACAAGGTGGCTGATTCACTCCATGCCGAAGAATGGCTAGTAGTAGGCATTGCCGGCGAAACATTAGATGGGAAGCCACAAACCAAAACAGTTGCTATCCCACTAGGCAAAGGCGAGACTGGAAGAGATCGACTGCGTGATGCTGGCGTTACCTTGTCGCAACTAGGAGCAGATCTTGAAGTCTCTCAAGTTAAGTTTGGTAGCCGCGCTAAAAAGTTAGGGCTTGAACAAGGCTATAAAGTTGAAGAACTTAAACTACCTAACCCCCATCGACCTTCGCAGAACTGGGTTTTTATTCCAGCACTTTTATTAAGTTGGCTAGTTTGGTCTACCCAAGGCAGAAGAATCCATAATAGTTTTACTTGAGATCTGACATGCATGTTTGTGTCATTGGTGCAGGTATTGTTGGTTTAAGTACTGCCTATAAGCTCTCGGAGCAGGGTTTTCGCGTAACAGTAATTGATGCTGCAGCAAGCGTTGCCTGCGGTGCGAGTGGCAACAATGGTGCGCAACTTAGTTACAGCTATGTTCAGCCACTAGCTGATGCGTCTATTTGGCTTCAATTACCCAAACTGTTGCTATCGCGCAGCTCTCCACTCATATTCAAACCCAAATGGGATCTGCAGCAATGGCGATGGTGTATTGCATTTCTTAAAGCATGCAATCGATCAAGAGCGCATCAAACCACAGCGCATTTGCTTGAGCTCGCAACGCAAAGTCGTCAAGCATTTGATGCCATGCTTGCCCGAGAAAATCTGAACTGCTATTTTTCTAATTCTGGAAAACTTGTTCTGTATCAGACATCAGAGTCCTTTCTCCATGCAAAAAAACAAATGCTTTTGCAACGCACCATGGGTTGTGCACAAGAAGCACTAACTGCAACGCAATGTATTGCTACGGAACCTGCATTAGATAAATATGTGGGCTCAATCGCCGGTGGTATTTACACGGCATCTGAATGCGCTGTCGATGCCTTGGCACTATGCAAGGGGCTTGAGAGCATATTGCGTCAAAGAGGCGTTCAATTTTTGTTCAACCACACTATCAACCGCTTGGAGTTGTCCAAACAAAAAATTATTGCTGCGCATACCCCCAGTCATGCGATAGAAGCTGATAGCTTTGTAATTGCAGGTGGAGTGGGGAGTGTTCGACTTGCGCAAACATTACAAATAACTTTGCCCATTTACCCACTCAAAGGGTATAGCGTTACTTATGATCTGCCTCCTTCGAGCGAAGACAGTCAATCTATAGCACCTACTGTAAATGTCACCGATTTCGCGCGCAAAATCGTATTTGCGCGATTAGGCGCAAAACTACGCGTCGCTGGAATGGCTGAATTAGTTGGAAATGACACTACGGTCTCGACTGCTGCAATTCATCAACTTATCGAAGTAACCCAATCAATTTTTCCCAAATTAGGCTCTGTTCAAGCTAAAGAGCCTTGGTCTGGATTAAGGCCTGCAACCCCCACTGGAGTTCCAATTGTTGGAAGTCTGATTGGTGCTCCGTCGAACTTATTTTTTAACACCGGCCATGGGGGGCTAGGCCTCACTTTAGCTTTTGGTTCTGCGACGCAAATAGTGTTAGCTATGCAAAGGTTGTAAATTTGGAAGTGCCCATGAATTTGTGACTTGAGGACTTGCTTAAAACCGATGTGGAGCGAGCCGTGATTTCTAGCGCAACAAAACAAGCGGTTATTAACTTATGGTACTGTTATTTTTTTCTATCGTTTGAGCCATAGTAACTTTTCCTTTTTGGCGTAATTTTTCAACGACGCCTTGCAAATCACGCGTCTCTCGGTTTTGACTAAGCTTGGATTTACCTTCAAAACGCTCAATGGTGATCTCGATTCCGACAATTGCTTTGAGCATTCCGTCGATGTAATCAGGTGCAGAGTCACCCATCTTCCAGGGTTTAGGTTCTTGTACTTCATGTGTGCGTGTTAGACGCGCGACCACTCCACGCATAAATTTCTCATCATCACGCACGGTCAATTTACCAAATACGTGAACAACCTCGTAATTCCATGTGGGCACTTGGCGATGGGTTTCGTGCTTGCTGGGATACCAGTTGGGAGAGATATACGTCTCATCACCTCGAAAAACAACCAACACTTCAGCACCCTGTGAACATTGCTGCCACACAGGATTGGCGCGAGCCACATGCCCTGTCAAAACGCCCATCTTTCCAATAGACGGATCAAACTCAAAAGGGATGTGATTGGCGTCCAGCCCGCTAGCTGAAGATGTCACTAACACGCCTAAGGGGTGATCTCCCATGATGCGATGCATTACTTGGGGGTCGTTTATAGCGAAATGTGGAGGGATGTACATCTAAATAGATTGCAATGTATTGGGATTTCTATGAACTATACACACCTTGCTTTAGACAATAACAAATGCTTCATATTTTAGGATATGGTGAACTATGCGCAATGCAAACTCAGGCCCATACAACTGGTCGCGATCTGCGCTGACAGTAATTTTGAGAGCCATAGGGTCTGTTGCATCAGCCCCAGCGGTGCGCCTGAGTGCTGATAGAAGAATATGCTGCTTGACTGGGGTTGGCATATCAAAGGGCTCTAACACTCCTACGCGCTCCCAGCCCTCCACGCGCTCTGAGTGAATGTAAGCCAGCGCAGCAGCAGGCACTTTGTACATGGCATGCCTTGCATCGTGCGCCGGTTGTGCTTTTAGTGCAATGATAGCCATTTGCTTCCATAAAGCATCACAAAACAGCATGGTTACTAGCTCTACACCTTGTCTCGTACAACATGGATCAACTGCTCATCTTTGTCGAGCGCCATGACTTCATCAAAGCGCAAACTAAAGTTAGTTAATAAAACTAAAAACAACCGAATAGGAAGACCGTCTGCAGCGTAATCTGCCACGTGTCGCATTTCGATATAAAGACCCTTGGCATCTTTCTTGAGATGTAATTTGAAGTGCGTCAGTTTCTTTTTAGCAGTTTGTAAAATTTTCTGAATCGCACTTTCATCTACGCCTTCACGCCCATAGCCTTTTGCATAAAGCGTGACGGTTTTTTTTGATGGCGATAGTTGCACAGAAAATGGATAAGCAATTCGCCAACTTCTATTCAGCTTTAAATTTCCATTTTCTTCATACTCCGTATGAACTGCACGACTTCTATGGATAAGAATTTCGTTAATTGCTTCAAGGGTAACGAATTTTGGCTCTATTAATGTCTTTTCACCGATATCCATAGACTTGCAACGCGTTTCCTCGACGACGTCCATGATGTAGTGCGACATGCGCGGCACATATCTCCAGTTGACCAACATTTCATTTTGCAATTGCATTTGCAAAACTCTACAAACATCTTCAAATACTGGAATTCTTACTTTGATAGAAGCAGGTGAGGTTTGGATAGGAAACGTTTCATAGATATAAGGCGGTTTTGGCAATATGAAAGATCTGTAATTTATGACATCGTTAATCACATTCTCAACATTGATGCCAAAAAAATAGTGCTTGATGGTTTTTTCTTCAACGACTTTTTCAAAAAAAATATTGAGGTGCTTTTTTAAGTTTTTAATGCCCCCGTAATTTTTTAAAAGATCTTCCATCCCTTTCCTCTCTGCGCTTACTAGCTATTGATAGTAACCTTAACAAATGGTAAGAGGGTATGACAAAAAAGTAATCTTGGTACTCTCCTGATTCAAAAGATATTCAATGACGTCAAATGGACTTAACGGACAACGCAACAAGACCACCCATATAAGGTCGCAGCGCTTCAGGCAGGTTGATGCTCCCATCTGCTTATCGGGGAGCACGATTTGACGCCATCTTGACTTTGTCAAATTGGTGTTGACGAATCAAGCTACGCGTATCGCACCCTGCAAGCATTGCTGCCAAACAGGGTTGGCGCGGGCCACATGCCCGGTTAACACACCCAATTTGCCAGCCGAGGGTCGAACTTGAATGGAATGTGGTTAGCGTCTAATCCGCAAGCCGCAGACGTCACCAAAACGCCCAAGGGGTGTTCACGCATGATGCGATGCAGCACTTGGGGGTCTGTGATGGCGAAATGCGGAGGGATGTACATCTGGGTGGAACTCTGATTTATCGATGTTTCTGTGAACTATACATACCTTGATGAGAACATCACGTATTCAGACTCAAGGGACCAACCCGTTTCATATACAAACAACATCTTAGCAATGTGTAGCGAGTGTGAAGGTATTCAACGCCCTACCTTATGCGCATTGACAAAATAATTAGGCTTCTTCAGCACTAGCCCCATACTTATACTCAAACAGAGTTAAATTCTTATTGAATACCAAGCCATGCATACCACCATTAATCCTCTTCTAGATCTAGAACTCATCGAACACGTAGCCCTTACGCCTGAGCAACTCTTCGATGGTTGGACAAATCCAGAAATCTTGAAAAAATGGTTTTGCCCTAGACCGTGGAAGGTCACCGAATGCAGTATTGACTTGCGGCCTGGAGGTTTATTTTCAAACGTTATGCAGTCACCCGAAGGTGAACTGATGCCCGAAAACAAAGGGTGTTACCTTTTGATTGAGAAATCGACTCGTCTGGTTTGGACGGGTATCTTAGGTGAAAACTTTCGACCAAACCAGATCCCTCAACTTGGGTTCGGCTTTGTTTGCGACCTGCGATTCACTTCGTTGGAGAAAGGAGGCACTAGATTCCATGCCATCGTTATGCACTCTGATGCCGAGGGAAAAATCAAGCATGAAGAAATGGGTTTTGAGCAAGGCTGGCGGATTGCAATTTCGCAATTGGTAGAGTACTACCAGTCTAGATAAGTTTCGTAAATACTACGCTGGGTAGCGTGTGCAATCGCTTGGCGGAGAAGGAGTCTTTCATATACATAGATTTCTGTTGTTTTTTATTGTCCACATTGACCAACAAAATCTATATAAATCAATAACTTACGCCATTTTTAGTCCAATTTCATCTTTCTTCAATTTGACAAATCTTAGGCAATAGTGTATCTTAAAGTGTATCTTTTTTAACACTAAAACTGCCTAAAAAATGAGCAAATTGAACGCATTGAAGATCAAGTCAATCACTAAGATTGGCATGCATTCAGATGGCAATGGTTTGTACTTGAAAGTGCAACCATCATTTAAGCATAGCACTGTCAATAAGAGTTGGATCTTTCGTTGGGGAGCGCAAGGCAAAAATACTATGGGACTTGGCTCAGTGAAAGATATCACTCTCGCTGAAGCAAGAGAACTTGCAATTGAATGCAGTAGATTAGTTGCTCGTGGATTAAATCCAAAAGAAGAACGTGAAAAGATTCATGCAGAAAAGCAAGCAGAAAAAGAGAATTCAATTACTTTCAGTGAAGCAAGCAAGCAATACATTGAGATACATAAAGCATCATGGAAAAACAAGAAGCATGGACAGCAATGGGAGAAAACACTTGAGACTTACGCTTTTGATGTCATAGGTAACAAATCATGCTCAGCTATAACAAAAGAAGATGTCTTAAAGATATTGACGCCTATATGGACGACAAAGACTGAGACAGCAACAAGAGTTCGTGGACGTATTGAAAGCGTTCTAGATTGGGCTAAAGCAAAAGGCTACGTCAAAGGCGAGAACGTAGCAGTACTAAAAGGCAATTTACAAGCACTTTTGCCACAAATCAAAAAGCGACAGCGTGTAGAGCATCACAATGCAATGCCCTATGACAAAGTACCTACATTCTTTGCAACCATCAAAGACGATCCATCACTATCAGCAAGAGCATTAGTACTTTGCATACTTACTGCTACACGTACTACAGAGACAATTGAGGCTGCTTGGGACGAAATTGACTTAGAAAAGCAATGTTGGACTATTCCAAAAGAAAGAATGAAGCGAAGTATTGAGCATCGAGTACCTCTTGCATCTCAAGTCTGCGAGTTCTTAAGTCATATGGATCAAACTAAGAACAAATACGTGTTCTATAGCGAAAGAAGCAAGAAGAATGCAATTGATTTTTTAACAAAGAAATCTAAGCCCATGTCTAACATGACGATGCTAACTTATTTACAACGTAAAGATGGATGCAATGAACTTACTGTTCATGGCTTTAGGTCAAGTTTCAGAGATTGGGCTGCTGAAAAAGGAAACTTTCAGCGAGAAGTATGCGAACAAGCATTAGCCCATGCTTTAAAAGATCCAACTGAAGCAGCCTACCAACGAGCAGACTACTTTGATAAACGAATTGAACTTATGCAAGCATGGGCAGATTATTGCTTTGGGGAAAAAACAATAAAAATAACATTAACGTATTAACCAACTATTTCATCATCATAAAAGAGTTGATATTGACTGTTTGAATCCAATTTGATTTCCAACAAATAACAATCATCAATTTGATCTTCACTAAGACATATTTGAATTTCGCTTGGCAAGTCGTAATCGTACTCAGCATGGCTAGAGAACTCTTCGTTAGATAATTGATTCAAATGAACTTTAATAAGATTAAGTCTTTCTGACTGAGAAAGTTTATTTGGAAGTTTTATTTGATAAAAAACATCTCTTATATAAGTTAATTTAACCTCAAAGTTTTCAAATGTAGTATTTGTTTTACCATCTTTTTTCATATTCAATTCTTTATAAATTAATGAGAATATAACTGGAATATATATTTAAAATTTCAGATTAATTCGTTTGTTTGATCTTACTAAAAGATCTAAAAATCTTATCTATCGCTTGATAGTATTTACGATTGTCTTGATTGAGTGCATATGTAACCTCTAGACATTTCATCAGTACTGAATCATCAAATGCAACACCTTCAGCATCAAACATCCTCTTAGCGTGTGGAAAGAAGGCACTTGGGCTACATGGCTTTACCTCAATTTCTTCACAACGACTCCTAATACCTCCATCAATCTCACTAAATCTATTAGTGCTGAAAATCGTCAAATCAGTTCCTAAAGTCTTATCAAGTTCAATCTTGAATGCATCCACGAGTAATTTGTTTGTAATTGAGAATTCTTCAATGATGATGTAATTGAATCTTTGCCCATCACAAGTGAATGTCCTATTGAAATGCTTATTGCGCCCATACAAATTATGAATGTCGCTTGCAGATTTCAAATCAGCGCATTTAACATCATTAACAAGTGCTTTGCTATTCTCAATTGCATTGGGAATCAACTGTTGGAGAAGACTTTTACCACTACCACTAGATCCATGAAGAATCAGTGGCGTGTCAATGTTGCCACTAGCGTAAGCTGTAGCAAGTTCTTCTACTTCAGAACTTGGATATACAAATTCAGCAAGCGATTTGGGTGAGTATTTATCACGTGTATTTATAAACATGTCTGTACTCACAACTCAATCACATCAACATTCAAATTATGTTTAGCAATAATTCTTTCTAATTCTTCAGTCAAATTCCACCAATCATCATCGCTTGGTTCATTATTAAATATAATTAAAATTTCATAAGTATCAGATTTCTCACTCGCAGCAACAGCAACATCGTCATGACACTTTATAGTTGACTCAGTTTGTGGGGAGTTATCGTTACTCACGATATCACTTTCTGTACCAACATCGTTTTTACTATTTGAATTTTCGTCAATACTTATAGAAGTAGTAGGAGCAATTGGAGTAACTGATGTTTGACTCTTTTGCTTAGAAGCAGTTACGCTTTTTTGTGCAGTGCCAATAGCTTTTAGTGCATCAATTTGCTTGCCATTCATTGTTGCCATGCTATTTCCACTCATAACGAGCGCATCAAATGACTCAGATGGAATTTGAGTAATTTTGTAGATACTTGTCCATGAACTTGGCAACAAGTCAGCATGAGTAATGAAGTCTGAATACTTTTCACCAATCACAAGATATTTGCGAATAGTGCTGTTTTCAGACTTGTATCCAATGTCATTGCAGAATTTTGAGTATTCTTCTTTTGACAATATTTTCTTTGCTTCAAACACTACACGACACATCTCTAGAGTAGATTGAGCAGTCTTAACTGCAAAATTTGAATACTCACTGAATAGTCGCTCACGTTCAGTTATATGATGCTTGATTACTAACCCACCATCAGTCTCTACTACTCGTATTTGCTCAATATTTGAGTCAATTTGTATATTTGTTCTATTTAGAACAGTCTCAGAATTAATATTCATAACTGCTCTTCATACTTTACTAATAATTGACAAAATGTCAGATTCGCGCCAACAAGTTGTTCTAGCGCCAAGTTTGATTGGCTGAGGATATTTACCTTCAGCAACACCTAACCACCACGCTGATTTTGAGATTGGCAAATAGCCAAAAGTGCCACTTTTCTTGTCACGAACGATGTCTCGTACTCTTAATAATCTATCCATAAAAATCACCTCTTTAATTGAATTTGAATCACTATTGATTCAGACTCAATTCTATAGAAGAATCGATTTATTACATACATACTATTTTCTCAAATTAATTGATTGCTAGCATTAATCTGATGGAAAAGATGCTGTAGCAGAGGATTTAATAAAGTTTTCAGCTTTCTTATAGTGACGCACTGTCAGTATGGTTTGAAGTCTTCTTATTTCACCAATTGAGCGTTGATTGCCTTCACCATCCTTGTTTGAAACGATAATTTTTGCCTTGTCCCCAATATCAGCCCATGCTAGTTTGAACTTTGAACTGACTACACCTTTGTGCTGAGCCTTAGAAGTAATCTTTGCTCCCCTATCCATATTTGTTTGTCGCAATCTATAGACGTTATACGCAGACTCCATTGCACTGATGCTCCATCTACGAGCAAGACTGTACTTAGCAGTACTAATGCCTATTTTGGGACCACGCTTACCTTGCTCAACGCCTAACTTCGTAATAAGCATCGCAAAGTGTTTCTTCAATGATTTCTGACTCCAAGTTAATGGCACGACAACATTAACCACTTCAGAACTATTGAATGGTGCTAATTCACTAGCATCGTGTTCTAGTGGGCGAGCTTGACGCATCTATTGAAGCCACAAGCGAACTTGTGAAGGCACGATTCAAGAAGTGATTCGTTCAGACGAAAAAAAGCCCACGATTAAATTGTCGTGGGCTAATATAAAAACAAATTTTATTTAATCATAAAATCACCAAGTGATTTAAATCCTTGTTGCTGAGCATTCTTTTTCATATCGTCAGCTTCTGAACAATCTCTAACACCAGTTAAAAATGCTTTTTTGTCTGAAAACTTTCCAACTGAACTCAGTGAAAGATTTTTTTTATCATCATAGTGAAACTCAGCATAAGAGTTGTTCTTGATATAAACGATATCTAATGGAAAATCAAACGGACGGAATGAATAGACATCACAATAACGTTTCCAAGCAGATGTTATTAAATCTTCCTGTGTAGATTCACAATTTATATCATCAATACTTGCTTTGCCTGTACTTTTTCCAAATACATTATTTTGACAATTAAAGCTAATTTTACTAATAGGCTTTTCAAGCATTTCATTTTCAGAAGCCGCAATCCCATTGAATGAAATCAACGCTTTATTTGCTGTAAAAAAATAAGGTCCTCCATCAATATCCAGTTGACTCTGCTTATGCAATTTAATTTTTTCACCCAATTTAGCACCTGAAAACTCATTTGAATCTGAAGTAGAGCCATAGGCAATTGATGATTTCGGATCATCAGATTTCGCATTGGATTTAATACCATCATTTGGAAAATTAATTTTCACTAACGTGTTAACCATGTCTTGTTTAATAGACATAGGCGTAGATTCTTCACATAATTGAGCTAAATTAGTGTAATCATTAACGCCATAATTTTGATTCCACGTTATTTTCTTATCTTTAGTCTCGGCGTATGCTACGTACATACAACCTCGCAGTGACGCACCAAACGAATTTGCAGCATCAAACTTAACGCTCACTACATATGCTTTTTCACCATCAGCTGTTTTCCCCTCCCACAGAACTTCACCTCCTGCCTGATGAAAACTAGCTGGAGATTTTAAATTTGTTTTTACAATTTCTGATGCCTGATCCACTGGAGACGCAGTTAGTAGGCTTTTAATGCCGTTATCTTTAAGGTATTGAAAACCTACAATTAAAACTGCAAAACCTAAAAACATTAATAAAGTTGCAGCCAATCTATTTTTAAACAAATAGCCAAATCGTTGCTTAGCTGGCAAATTCCCAAAATCTTCTGAAAACATAAGTTTAAAGAAGGGTATTTCATCATATTGTTTTAAAAAATCATTGTCGCTCACATCATCTCCTTTTTATCAAATGAATAGCAATCATTCAGAAAAGCCCACGACTTTTACATCGTTAGCTTTGTTCTATTTGGAACAAGAAGTTAGTGTGCTGCTTGCTCTGTAGGAGCTACAACGTTATTAATCAATGCTGAATCCAACTTACCTTCAGCCTTCAACTCAGCAACCCACTTTGGCGTGACACCACGACCTGTCCATGTTTGCTCATGGTTGCTTGGGTTGCGATACTTTGGTGCGACCTTCGCACCTTTGAGTGCTGACTTCTTAGCCCCTACGCCTTTAGCCTTCGTAGCCTTCTTAGCTTTAGTTGAACCCATAGCAGATTCAATGTCTTTGGCTGTGATTGCGTTGTCTTTTGCAAGTTTCACAATCTGAGCAAGCGTCTTTTCGTGACTCTTGCTCTTGATTGCATTTTCTTTCTTCAGTAGTGCATCAAGTTGCTTCTTGAGTTTTGCGATTTGTGATTGTGTATTTGCAGTACGTGGCATGTGTAGCTCCTAATTAAGATGACGCTATTTAATTAGCTATCTACTGTTCATTTCTGTTATTTGACAACCACGTCCCCTGTATCCAGTGTTGTTGTTAAGAATTCTTCTAGCTTCATTTTCAGCTTCTAAATCACTATTAGCTGAGAAGTACTCAGTTGAACCTGAACTACTGTTTCCACATTGAATTCTGACTTCATATGACTTTGACTGTTGTTGTCTAGGCTGTGGCTTGTCTGAGTTCAATTCAACCAATTTGCATCCACGCCCCTTGTATCCTGTGTTGTTGTTCATCAAACGCATCACTTCATTCTTTGCTTCCATGTCATTTGAAGCATAAAAATACTCGTTGTTCGTAGTGCTGCTGTTGCCACATTGAATTCTTGCGTTGTATGAATATCGTTTTTCTGCGTACGAAACTTGCATCACCGAAAATTGAACAATTAACACTAACATCAGCTTGAAAGCATTCATAATTTTTCCATTCTATTTTCCCTATGATTCTGACAGTCTATCTTGATAAGGAGATTTATGTACGTTTTTTTCTTCTACAGATAACAGTCAAAATTAAGCAGACAACTACTAATGCCAGACACCCCAAAATCCAAGTCTTGGAAATGGACTAAAGACGCTGTTCTTGCTGATGCGAAGCAGTACCAAACTAGAGCTGAGTGGCGAAAGCATAGTCGTGCGTATGCTATGGCGACGCGACAAGGTTGGCTGGAAGAAGCAACTGCTCACATGACTGTTCTGTGGAAGCAGAAATGGTCTAAAGACGCAGTTTTAGAGATGGGCAAATAATTAACTTTGCCACTCTTGCTGTCACGCACGATATCTTTAACACGCAATAACTTTTCCATAAATCACCTCTTCTTTAATTAAATTGAATCTTTATTGATTCAAACTCAATTCTATAGAAGAAGCGATTTATTGTACACCTACCAATCATTTCAAACTAAATGACTGTTAGCATTAATCCGATTCAGATGATGGAAAACTCTTTGTTGCAGACGATTGGATAAAAGCTAGAGCATTCTTGTAATACCTTGTCGCAAGGATGGTTTGAAGTCGTCTTACCTCAGTCTTGTGCCTTGCCATGCCCTCGCTATCTTTATTTGAGACGATGACCTTTGCCATGTCTGCGATATCAGCCCAAGCCACTTTGAACTTTGTGCTGACTTCCCCCTTGTACTGCGCTTTCTTAGTTTCTTTAGCGCCTTTCTCCATGTGAGCTTGTCTAGCTACATAGACCTTATAAGCAGTCTCCATCGCGCCACTGTTCCAACGACGACCTAAGCTGTACTTCGCAGTGTCGCTACCAACTTTCGGTCCACGTTGCCCTTTTTCTACCTTCAATTTATCTAGAAGCATTGAAAAGTGCTTTTTCAAAGACTTTTGATTCCACGTCAAGGGCACAACAACGTTCACGACCTCAGTGCTATTGAATGGCGCTAAATCATCTTTGGTTTCAGCTAATTTGAGTTTGTATTTGCTTGCCTCTTCAGCAAACAAATATGAGTGTGCATTCCACCAAGTTTTGAAATCAATATTAGTTACATCCCCAAAGTCTTTGAACAAGTCACTGCACTTACCAACACCATTGTTCTTCTCAGTCTCTTGATAGTCACTGTTCAATCGCAAGTACATAAACCACCAAAAAAAGGGACTGCTTTTGACAGCGCTTGGTGGATTCACATCTGAGTACACACCACGACCAAAGCGTGGATAGCTCTTTGTTTCAAAGTGAAGGGCTCTTTTGATTGGTTGATTAGCAGTCATGTCTATAGGTTATCAACAACACCCTTTCAAAGCAATAGGTTGTTAGCAATAATTTCATTGATTATTGCTAACAGTCAATTAAATTGAAAAACTGATTAAGTGACGAAAAGTCGCCTTTGAAATACCATACGTTTACTGAATTAAATCAGTGAATCTATTAACTTAAAGGAATTCAAAATGAGTAACATGACAATCGCAAAAGACGTAGTAGACACTAACGAAGGTTGGAATAACGTATTAAACAAAACATTAGCAGTAACAAGCTATAAGAAATTTATTGATGTAACAAGCAAATACACCCCAATCGTTGTAAAGAACGATGACAAGTTCTACAAAGAAAATAAAAAAGGTAATTGTCATATCAACTGCAAAAAAGCAGAGGAAGATGGCTTGGGCAAGCGAGTAAGTGGTTGGTTCTTAATGAATGAATTCACACACGAAGATATTCCAAGTGGTTTGTGCCGCCTAGTACACCACAGCAATCTCAAGCTTGCAGATGGGACGCTTGTAAATATTACAAGCGGAGAAGGCGCATCTTCTCATATCTTTATTCAAGATGATGCACGAGACTTTGATTTCGTGAATCGTATTGGATTCAACGACAGAATGGTTTTTGGAGATTCATTCTTAATTGGAAAAACAGTACCACGCAATAAAGTTCACTTTGCTGCCAAGTCAGAATTTAGTCGTGATGTTTTCTTTGAAAAGTTCACAATTTACAAATCAATGGCTGACGCATTGGATAGCATTCCGAAGAACAAGCCTCATAAAGAAATGATTCAGTGGATGACTCTCAAGACCACTTGCAGCTCTTCAGCGTGGGATGAGTGATAAAAATTAAAGAATCTCAACAGCAGTACGCAGCTTGTCTTGATTCATGTCAATGTACTTCTGCATCACTACTTTTATTTAAGAAAATGGAATAATAAATGACTAAAACTATATGCACCCCGAACAAGTTATATTGCTTAGGGAATGAAGAAGGTGAATTTCGCTCCAATCAAAAGATCGGATTAATGTGCTTTCGCGACAAATCACACGGTCATTTTGGAATTGATCGATATAAAGAGCGTGAAGTTGTAGAAACTTTTCCATTGGAAATAAAATTGCTTTACTTCTTCTACCTTATTGATTATCCATTCAATGTTATTGATACGTTTATAAACGTTGACAGTAAAGACATATTATTTGCCAATTTAGCATTTGATAATTCAATGTTTCTTTTAATTGAAACAAAATTAAAAGAAGAAAAAGTTAGTCGAATAGTTATTGACATGAATTCCTACAACACCGATCTCGTTCTCGCAACACCAGATCAATACACAGAGAAATTGTGTGAATTTAATAACGCACGCAATGAACTTTACGATAAATTGATAAAGCTGTGTGGAGTTAATGTCTAAAGCATCTCAACAGCAGTACGCAGCTTGTCTTGATTCACGTCAATGTACTTCTGCGTCACTGCGATTGATGAATGCGAAGCTAACTCTTGCAAGATGCGAACGTGAACACCCTTGTTCGCCAAGTTAGTAATGAAGCCACGACGACCACTGTGACTTGACGCACCATCAATCTTTGCCTCTTTGTACCAAGAGTTCACAGCTTGTGTAGCTGTGTTTGCGCTGAATCCACGAGTTGGATTCTTCTGATTTGGGAACAAAGCACGATTGGTATCTGTCAAAGTGACAGCTTTTAAGTTCTGAAGTTTGAAACGAGTCTTGAGATACAACTCAATCTCTTGCTGCATACGCTCAGACACATAGACTACTCTCCCCTTCGCCCCCTTCGTCTGCTCGCTCGTCAGACGAATCTGAGACTTGATAGACCCATCGTCATTCAGTACATCTTTTAGCAAAACTGAACAGGTCTCTTTGATACGAGTCCCACACAGATGAGTCATCAGAAATAAGCAGCGATTGCGACTTGGGTGACGCTTTGACTCAATAACTTTTAAGACTCGTTTCAGTTCTTTTTCTGAAAGCACTTTAGCTTGCGACATTTTCTAATTCCTTCAAAACCAATGAATAGTTGAAGAATTAGTCTCTTACCTTTGGTAAAAAAGGACAAGCCTTTTACTGCCAAAATTTTTTCTCAATGAAATCAAATGGTTAGCTCATAACCAATGACTTGTACAGATACCATATATTTTTTAGCAAATCGTGGATTTAAGAGCATCAGTTCTGAACTGTTAATCTAACATGTCTAGCCCAAGAAAATCGCTTGCGCTTGGATTTAAGAGGTCTGAATTCGTGAACAACATGACAGACAAATAAGTTGTTCAAAATGGAACAACTGAAGGCAAATAGAAAGTTTCACCTTTTGTATGAGACTCGTTTAATCCAAGCTAGAAACGACCTCTGTGCGCTTCCGTATATGGTCCGTATACGAGTGAAATAGCGTCTGTGTGGCGTCTTTAATTCATTCCTAACTATGGTTGCTGAAATAGACAGCAACACGATTTCGCCATTCCTACCATTTCACTCTACAAAAATTTTAGTTGGCAAGAATCCATTTTGAAATCATGTCAGTGACTTCTTGTTCTTGCCCTAAAAACTGGTGATAGCCACCGTTACAGGGATCACTGTTATCTGAGCCACCTTCAACTGATATCAACTCAACTTTCTTTGAGTTAGGAAACGCTTTAGCGAGTGCTTCAACTGGTTGATATAAAGAGTGCTTACAGCGGTCAAGTTTGTGATGAACGATGAGCACGGGCACTGTAACTTTGGTCAAGTCAGCACGGTAAACGGGATGAATGAACTTCTGCCCCATCGACCATCCATGTTCCTCTGTAACTGTTGAAGTCAAAACAATTCCAGCAACAGGTGTCTCACTTAAAGCTATCGAAGCTCCAGTAGCCGTCAAGGAACCATTGCTTGTTCCAATCAGCCAGACAGGCAAATTCGGGTTGTCTGTCTTTAAGAACTCGACTAGCTTTTTAATGTCTTGATTGTGTTCTTGTGAATTGCGAAATCCACCATTCAAATCACTACGGTCTGAGGGAGCATCGACTACAGCAACTGTCAATCCGTTTTTGCTGAACCTTGATGCACCACCTGACAAAAACGCTTTGTCTCGTTGTATCCAACCTTTTTCCTTTGAACCATTGACACCAATGCTGCCACCACCACCTTGAAACAAGACAACAACTGCTTTGGGTTGCTCTGACTTCTCATACAAGAACGGAAGTTTGACCCCATCTCTCGTCGGCAACTGCTCGAATGAACCAGCAAACGATGAAATTGCTTTTACGACCAACACAAGTGAGCACAAATATCGTTTCATTTGAAATCCCCTAAAAATATCTCTACTCAATTTTAGAGCCTCATATTAAGTTCCGTCTACCTCATACAACGGCTTGAATAAGTTGGACTAGGAAATCGCTTGTAATGGGTTCAAAGTTGAGTAATGAACTCAACACAAAACCTTCAAACTGAACTTAGTCAATTCATTGGTACTGAAAAGTACTATCAGTTCAATCAGTGTCACTTGTTGACTGATGGAACTAAGTTTCTAGCTGAACAAGCAAAGTGTTTTTGGTTGATGGATGCGATTGCGTCACATCTGCCCATGTACTTCAACGACTACTTCTGTGTGGCTCGTCTCACAGTCAAAGCCTCAAGTGCTGAGCTTGTGATTGATGATGGAAATGACAATGTGTACGCTCGTCAAAAGATTGAGTACACAGACTTTCCATTGAGTGAAATCAAGCTGTACTGTCAGTTTGATGGTGAGCATTGGGTCATCATGCTGACTAGCGAGTACTAAGCCATCTACACATCTAAGAAAGATAAGATTCATTGTAAAATACACACAGCTTGTCATTCTTAAAACACCAATCTAATAATTAATGAATATTATTAAAATAGCCTTTAGCATTTTATGCAGCATATATGCCACCAACATTTATAGTTGGACTTTGTTCAGCACAAACTCTGAAAGTGGTATTTCTTTTTATTTTGACTCAAACCATGAAAGCACTAACAACGAATTGATTGACACTCAATCACTAGAGAGTTTAACTACTCAAAGGAAGATTAAAAGAGACGGAAAAGATATTTACTACAGCAGTCATATTACGAAAAAGTTATTTAATTGCTCAAGGAAATCTGTAGCTAGTTATGAAGATCAATACTTCTCCCAAAAAATGGGCAAGGGAAATTTGGTCTATAGCGAAAAAATTAATGAATCAGAGCTTAACTTTAAACC
>JACCDO010007367.1_pt1 | contig 24077 bp, 36 predicted proteins | sample 7446101 | NCBI WGS metagenome assembly JACCDO01 (sample SAMN15323440, study PRJNA562643) | freshwater metagenome | isolation source: river surface water | place: USA:Blue River Watershed | collected 2017-08-16
TCATACAAATCAACCCTTTTAACCCATCCCATATCTAGATATTCTAAAAATCGACCATAAGTCATTCTAGAACTAGCAATATTTTTTCCAAATTCGCTACTACTAGAAGCTGTAATTCCTTGCCATAAAAAAAACAGAACTACCATAATTGGTAGTGACCAAAGCAAAACACTTTTCCAAGAAATTTTCATATTTATTTATATTTATTATTTTTATACAATTCCGCTTTTTCAGACTTTATTATTCTAGGTATAACATCTTAAATAGTTTATAACAAGTAAACGCTAGAAGATAAAAATAAACTATTCACAGAAAAGATAATGTATAAATAAAGAAATTGTAAGAAATTAATATTTTTTTTGGTTAATATAGTTAATATTAGTAAGTATTTATTAATATTTATGGAAATAATATACTTATATATTGAATCAAAATATAAATATGGTTAAACGCGGATCTAAAGTTAGAATTTTAAGAAAAGAATCTTACTGGTATCAAGATATAGGCACTGTGGCAACTATTGACACAAGTGGAATTAGATATCCTGTTGTGGTACGTTTTGAAAAAGTTAGTTATAGTGGAGTAAATACAAATAACTTTTCATTAGATGAAGTTGTAGAAGTAGTTGAAAAATAAACATCTTAGAAGAGAAATATAAAATAAGATAATATTTATATTTCTCTTCTAAGATGTTTCATAGTAGTAAACAGTTAAATTTGTTTTCCAAATTACAACTATTAATAATATGATATTGTTTAGCTTCCAAGACTAGCCCAGTCAACATCTACGTTTTCAATTATTAAAGATGAATTGTATATTTGTAGGATAATCAATAAGAAAACTGCAAACAATAACATAACGAAGCCCATGAATGGTGTACTTCCCCATCCTGGAGCTACTTTTCCGTATTCAGAGTTAAGAGGTCTTAACAATTCACCTAATCTTGTTCTTAATGCCATTGTTGTACTTTAGTAGCGAAATTTTTTTATAACACAATACTATCAAAGTAAGAGGAATAATTATTTATTCAACTATTCATAAACTACGATAATATAGTTTATTTTTTCCAGTAAAAATTACTTATAAAAAAGTTATACAAAAATTACTAATTTTACAGTAATAATACTAGAATTGAACACTTTCATAAAAAGAGCCGAGACCCTATGATCCACTTCGATTATATCACCTTCCTTAAATATTAGCCTACATTCTAAACATTTAATCGATTGTAAAAAATTTTAAATATACGATGTGAAAAAATAAATATAAGTATTTAGTAAACTTCGAATAAATTGCATAGAAAAACAATCATAACTACTCAAACAATTTTTAGGCTAAATATTTTTTCTACATTTTACAAATACACATAAAATGACATAACCTATTGTATATAAATGAAAAAAAATTATAAACAAAAGAAATTCAGTTAATTCTTTAGTAAATCTTTAGTGAACAATAGTCTTATTACCTCTATAAAATTTAAGTTATAATTATGCATGGTATATGGCCAAGGAATGTTATTTGATTTTATTACAATTTAAACAAATTGCTTATTTATCAAAGAAAAGACATGTACTAAACAATATTACAACTTTTACGGCTTCGTATATTATGGAAACAGCAACTATTGTTATCATTTTTATAGCAAGTTTACTTATAGGAGTAACAGGCTATTCCGTTTATACAGCCTTCGGTCCTAATTCTAAAGATTTAAGAGACCCGTTCGAAGATCACGGTGCGATTCGTTTCTTAGTACAAATAATCTAAAAAATTTATAACTAAGAATGTATAAATATTTATACATAACTATTATCTGATGTTAGTGAAAACCTAACTGTTTTGGGGAGAACTAATGCGAATGTGCCCACATAAAGATTAATTATCAAAATGAAGCTGGGGATCACAGCCTAATCAGAATTCTATGGGAGGCGAAAACACTGGGGCTACGTAGGTTATTATGCATCAACCGCAAAAAGCGTCTTATTCGAGTATATAAACTCCCAACTAATACATTTATATATAATTGGCAAGCAAACTAAACGTTTTAAGCTAACCTCGCATCATTTTCGTGGTAATAGATGCTTCCCTGAGGAGCCAATAGGCGAATTGGTACATGCTAAGGTAACAAAATAATCACATAATGGAACGAAAAAAAACATTCTTTATTTTCTCAAAATTTGATTAATAAATAATGGGTAGGATGAGGGGTAATTCCCTACAGGGCAAATTTAGTATATTCAGAGAGCAAATATTTATTAATAAATAGATAAAACTAATTTTGAAATAAAACCTTGGAGAAAAACAAAAGCTAGTAATTGAACATAGAATATACAAAAGAATGCAAATACAAACTATCTATTAAAAAAGTAGTGATAATGACTTTTTATATATTTGATTTGATAAAAAAATAAGAGATCTAAATTTGATCTATAAGTTATAAGTACTAAAGAAAAGACAAAAAAAGCAAATAAATTAGACATAATGAAAGATAGTAAAAAGTTATTTTTAATACAAAAAACTAAAAAATCGATGAATTTTTTATTCTTCTTCTTATAAAAAATAATTTTATAGAATTAAAATTATCTACATTAGGTGATATTTTTTGTTTAGTTTAAATATTTTGCTTAATAAATTTTGTATTTAGTAACTAAAATATTTTCATATCGCAATAAAAAATATGTTATCAGTCATATAAATCTTACACAAATTAAATATTTTAATATTTTTTTGAATTGCATGGATAACAAGGCAAAACTTAATTGAATTGATTGAGCATTAGAACTATGTTATCGTTTTCAAAAAAACTTATTTTTATGTAAAATGAGGAAGAAAATCTAAATAGATAAGATTTGAAAAACTTTGGAAAGATATTTCCTATTTGCCCAAGGAGCCGTATGAAATGAAAGTTTCACGTACGGATCTGAAAGAGAGGTATATTGTGTAGATAAAACACACTTATCGACTCTAACCAGACTAATTATACGGAAAAAATAAGTATGAGTGAAAATTGTAAAAAATTCACTCATACTTATTAATATTATCTAAAGTACTATAATAACTACTTTCTAGCAATTCTAGGTGGATCTCTGAAGAAAACTGCAAAGAATAGAACAGCTAAAGTACCTATTAGTAAAAATGTGTAAACTAATGTTTCCATTAAAGAACTCCTTTATATTTCTATTTAGTTAATCTTTTCAGATTAGACGTAAAATATGATCTTATACAGCACCTTGCTTCTTAGTACTTCTATCACCAAGCTTTTGGAAAGCACCAAATTCTACTTGCTCAGTTACTTCAGCACCAATACCACTGAATACATCTCTGAATAGAGTTCTAGAACCATGCCATAAGTGACCTAAGAAGAATAGTAAAGCAAAATTAGCATGACCAAAAGTATACCAACCTCTTGGGCTACTTCTAAATACACCATCAGATTCAAGAATCGTTCTATTAAATTCCATCACTTCACCTAATTGTGCTTTTCTAGCGTATTTCTTAACTGTCGGAGCATCAGTAAATACTTGTCCGTTTAGTTTACCACCATAAAAACTTACTGTTACACCAACTTGTTCTATACTATATTTAGATTCAGCTCTTCTAAATGGTATATCTGCACGAATAATACCATCTTTATCTACAAGTATTACAGGGAATGTTTCAAAGAATGCTGGCATTCTACGAACTGTTAATTCTCTTCCTTCTTTATCTTGGAAGATTGGATGTCCTAACCAAGCTTCTGCAATTCCATCACCCTTATTCATAGGGCCGGCACGGAAAAGACCACCTTTAGCTGGGTTATTACCTACATAATCATAAAATGCAAGTTTATCAGGAATTCTAGACCAAGCTTCACTTAATGATAGACCTTCATTTAAAGAATTCTCTACTCTTCTTTCAATTTCTTGTTGGAAGTATCCACTATCCCATTGATATCTAGTCGGGCCAAATAACTCTATAGGAGTAGTCGCACTACCATACCACATTGTTCCTGTTGTAATAAAAGCAGACCAGAAAACAGCTGCAATACTACTAGATAAAACAGTCTCAATGTTACCCATACGCAAAGCTCTATATAGACGTTGAGGTGGACGAACAGCTATATGGAATATACCTGCAGCAAAACCAAGAATACCAGCTGCAATGTGATGAGATGCTACACCACTAGGATTAAATGGATTGAAACCTTCTGGTCCCCAAGCTGGAGCTACAGGTTGAACTTTACCTGTAATACCATAAGCATCTGAAACCCAGATTCCAGGTCCCCAAGCTCCTGTAACGTGGAAAGCGCCAAAACCAAAACAAAGAACACCTGATAGTAGTAAGTGAATGCCAAAAATCTTAGGAAGATCTAAAGCCGGGTTTCCAGTACGAGGGTCTCTAAACAATTCTAGATCCCAATATACCCAATGCCAAACAGCTGCTAAGAATAATAATCCTGATAAGCCTATATGAGCTAAGGAAACACCTTCAAAAGTCCAAAAACCTGGGCTTGCAACACTTTCTCCAGTAATGCTCCAGCCACCCCAAGAATCTGTAACACCAATTCGAGCCATAAAAGGCATCACATACATGCCTTGTCTCCACATCGGATTTAGAACAGGATCTGACGGATCAAATACAGCTAACTCATATAAGCCCATTGATCCAGCCCAACCAGCTACTAAAGCTGTGTGCATTAAATGCACAGCTATTAAACGTCCTGGGTCATTAAGTACCACAATGTGTACACGATACCAAGGTAGTCCCATTTGACTACACTCCTTAATATAAAAATTTTGTTTTTACTTTCTTACATCTTATAATTATAAATTATAAAAGAATTTATAATTTATTGAACATAAAGTAAATTATTTTGGAGTTGATTTTCTTTATATGCTGTATTATAAATAGTTAATACAAGTATTAAGATTCTGATTAGCATAACTGCACTGGAATTGCGCATATGAAGTATCTATTTTGATACTCTATAAAAAAGTTTTATTTATTATAAAAAAGGAGGATTTCATAATGGCATCTTATAAAGTTACATTAAAAGGTGAAGGCGTAGACAAAACTATTGATTGTCCAGACGATCAATACGTATTAGACGCTGCTGAAGAACAAGGTATTGATCTTCCTTATTCTTGTCGAGCTGGAGCTTGTTCTACGTGTGCAGGAAAAGTAACTCAAGGAACTATAGACCAATCAGACCAATCTTTCTTAGATGATAGTCAAATAGCAGATGGTTTTGTACTAACATGTGTAGCTTATCCAACATCTAATTGTACTATTTTAACTCACCAAGAAGAGTCTCTATACTAAATCTTTGATATTAAAATAGACGTAAAATTATAATAAACCTAGGGAAGCATTTATACTTCCCTAGGTTTATTATAATTTTACGTCTATATCAATGCCAGAAGGCAAATCTAGTTTCATTAAAGAATCTATAGTTTTTGAAGAAGGCTCATAAACATCTATTATTCTTTTATGCGTGCGTATTTCAAAATGCTCCCTAGAATCTTTATCTACATGAGGAGACCTCAAAACACAATAAATTTTCCTTTGAGTAGGCATTGGAATGGGGCCCATCGTTAAAGATTCTGTTCTGGCAGCTGTTTCTATAATTCTATTACAAGAATCATTTAACAAAGCCACTTCGTAACTCTTCAAACGTATACGAATTTTCTGCTTTTGCATTTTTTAATTATTATTCTAGAATTTTTGAAACAACACCGGCTCCTACAGTTCTACCACCTTCTCTAATCGCAAATCTCATACCTTTTTCAATAGCAATTGGATGAATTAGTTGAACTGTCATTTTAATACGATCGCCTGGCATTACCATTTCTGCAGCTGAACCGTCATCTGCAGTAAACTGAGCTATAGTACCGGTTACATCCGTTGTTCTAACATAAAATTGAGGTCTGTAACCTGTGAAAAATGGAGTATGACGACCACCTTCTTCTTTAGTTAAAATATAAACTTCACCTTCGAATTTAGTATGTGGAGTAATAGATCCAGGAGCAGCTAATACCATTCCTCGTTCAATATCATTTTTTTGAATACCACGAACTAATATACCAACGTTATCACCAGCCATGGCTTCATCTAAACTTTTCTGGAACATTTCAAGACCTGTAATAGTCGTATTTCGAGTTTCTCTTAAACCTATAATTTCTATAGTATCGCCAACTTTTATTACACCTCTTTCTACACGTCCAGTAGCAACTGTACCTCTACCTGTTATAGAAAAAACATCTTCAACAGCCATTAAAAATGTTTTGTCTGTTTCTCTTTCTGGAGTTGGTATATATTCATCAACTTTATCCATTAATTCATATATTGTATCTACCCATTTATCTTCACCTCTACCGATACCCGGTTTACTTACAGCTGTTTCCAAAGCTAGTAAAGCTGAACCTGCTACAAAAGGAATTTCATCACCAGGGAAATCATATTTAGATAAAAGTTCTTGAACTTCTAACTGAACTAATTCTAGTAACTCTGCATCATCTACCATATCAGCTTTATTTAAAAATACAACTATATGAGGTACGCCTACTTGCTTAGCCAATAGTATATGCTCACGAGTCTGTGGCATAGGTCCATCAGCTGCAGAACATACTAATATAGCTCCATCCATTTGAGCCGCTCCTGTAATCATATTCTTTACATAATCTGCGTGGCCTGGACAATCTACATGGGCATAGTGTCTAGATTTTGTTTCATACTCTACGTGAGCAGTATTAATTGTAATCCCTCTTGCTCTTTCTTCAGGAGCTGAATCTATCTCATCAAATTTTTTACCACCTGCACCTGCAGCTAAAATAGTTGAAATAGCTGCTGTTAAAGTTGTTTTTCCATGGTCAACATGTCCAATCGTTCCAATATTAACGTGCGGTTTAGATCTTGCAAATTTTTCTCTTGCCATATATTTTAAAGTTAAATGTATTTAATACTATATTTGATGTTATACGTTGTTGTTGCTTTTGTTAAGAGATCTAGAATCTATAGTGAGCAAACGCTTTATTAGCCTCAGCCATTTTATGAACTTCTTCTCTTTTTCTTATTGAGTTGCCTGTTTCATTAACTGCATCCATAACCTCATTTGCTAATTTAATAGACATACTTTTTCCAGATCTTTCCTTGGAATATCTCGTTATCCAGCGCAAAGCTAAGTTAGTACCTCTAAACGCTCTTACTTCCATTGGCACTTGATATGTCGATCCACCAATTCTTCTGGCCTTAACCTCTACTAATGGAGTTACTTTTCTTACAGCTGTTTCTAAAATATTTAAAGCATCTTCACCGGTTCTTTCTTTTATTATGTCTAAAGCTTGATAAATAATTCTTTGCGCTAAGTGTTTTTTTCCTTGTTGAAGAATCCTTACAGTTAACATAGTAACTAAACGGCTATTATAAATAGGATCAGGAACAGCTAATTTTTTTTTCGCAGTTGTACGTCTTGACATATTAATTCGTTTTAATTCGTTAATTTTTTGAATTTGATTTATATTTGCTTATTCTTTAGGTTTCTTAGCTCCATACTTAGACCTTCCTTGACGACGATCTTTGACACCAGAAGCATCTAAAGTTCCTCTCACAATATGATATCTAACACCAGGTAAATCTTTAACTCTTCCTCCTCTCAATAAAACAACGGAGTGCTCTTGAATATTATGACCAATACCTGGAATGTAAGCTGTAACTTCAAAACCCGAAGTTAAACGAACTCTAGCTACTTTACGTAAAGCAGAATTTGGTTTTTTAGGAGTTGTAGTATAAACTCTAGTACAAACTCCTCTTCTTTGAGGACAACTTTTTAAAGCAGGAGATTTTGTTTTTTTATTAATTTTTGTACGTTCGGATCTAATTAATTGTTGAATAGTAGGCATATTAAATAATATTAGTGACTCTTATTTATGATTTAGATAAATTTTCAATACCATATTTTCTCATAAACCTCTCTACTCTACCTTCAGTATCAAGCATTTTTTGAGAACCTGTGTAAAAAGGATGATTTCCAGACCAAATATCAACATTTAATTCTGATTTTGTAGAACCAACTTTCATAACTAGTTGTCCATCGCAATAAACCTTGGCCTCATCGTACCATTTAGGATGTATATCTTTTTTAGGCATAAAATTTTCTCTTATTTTTCATTAAAAGTATTTTAATAAACAGTTATCGCTTAGAAAATTGTGGAGCTTTTCTAGCTTTTCTTAGACCATATTTCTTTCTTTCAGTAGTTCTAGAATCTCTAGTCAAATATCCTTCAAATTTAAGAGCGGTTCTATTCTCGGGATTTACTTTACAAAGAGCTCTGGAAAGTCCTAATCTAATAGCTTCTGATTGGCCTGTTAAACCACCACCATGGGCATTAACATAAACATCATATTTATTATCTAAACCTAGGCTACTTAATGGAGATTTCGCTATTCTTATATATGTAGGACTAAATTGAAGATATACTTCACTCGCTATATCATTTATAGTAATTTTACCAGAACCTGGAACTATACGAACTCTTGCAATAGACTCTTTTCTATGTCCTGTACCAAAATAAATTGTTCTTTTATTATCCATTGTAATCTAATTTGAAAAGTTTATAATTACGGGTTTCTGAGCTAAATGAGGATGTTTTTCTCCACTATAAACTTTCAGTTTAGTAAATAAATCTCTACCTAAAGGACCTTTAGGCAGCATCCCTTTAACCGCTTTTTCTATAATTCTATTAGGTATTCTTCTTTGTAACTCATCAAAAGTTTCAATTGTTAATCCTCCTTGATATCCAGAGTAACGCTTGTAAAATTTATCATATCTTTTCTTACCTGTAACTTCTATTTTTTCGGCATTAACAACTATAACAGCCTGTTTAATTTTTTGACTAGGATGGAAATTAGGGTTATTTTTTCCCATCAAAATTCGACTAACCTCTGTAGATAAACGTCCTAATTTTTTATCAGATGCATCAATAAGATACCATCTATAAGATTCATTTATTGTAGACTTTACTAATGTTGTATTCATATGGTTATTTATTACATAAAGATAATAATTCTATATACTAACTAGGTTTTACTATTTTTTCCTTAGGTAAATTTATACCTAAGCGTTTTTGTAAAGCATCTATTACTTCTTCAGCAGATTTTTGACCAAAATTCTTTATCTCAATTAAATCTTCTTGCGAGTAATCTAATAAATCAGCAACAGAATGTATCTGAGCCCTTTTTAAACAGTTATAAGCTCTAACAGATAACTGGAGTTCTTCTATTAAAATTTGATTTACTTTTGAATTTTCTGATGTAGCATCATGGTCATTTGATTTGAAACTTACTTCTTTTAATGGATAAAGTAAATCTGTTAATATTTTACCACTTTGACTGACAGCTTCTTGCGGAGTAATACTTCCATTAGTCCATACTTCTAAAATTAACTGTTCCTTTAAAGAATTATCAGTGGATCTTATTTCTTTAGTATAGTAGTTAACTTTTTTAACAGGCATAAATATAGCATCAACTTGCAAGAAATCTATAGAAGTTTCATCTAAATTTCTTTCAATTAAATGATATCCTTTACCTGTTTCTATACGAAATTCCATTTCCAAAACATTATTTCCGCATATGGTTGCTATATATTGACTAGAATCAATTAATTCAACATCATAAGGTAATTCCAAGTTGTTAGTTGTTACTATAGCAGGCCCTTGTACTCTTAGACGACCTATGCTAGAAATTTTATTGTGACTTTTAAGAACAACTTCTTTTAAATTTAATAAAATTTCTAAAACATCTTCTCGAATACCTGGAATAACAGAAAATTCATGACTGACTCCAGCTATTCTTACAGCTATAATCGCAGTTCCTTCTAAATCTGATAACAGAGTTCTACGTAAAGCATTGCCTAAAGTAATACCTTGACCTATTTCTAAAGGTTCTAAACAAAACTTAGTATAATGATCACGTGAAGAATCTATACTTGATTCAACACAATCTATTTCGAACTTAGCCATATTTATAAAATTTTATGCCTTTAAAATCATTTTTTCGATAAAAAATAAAGAAAAAAGAAATTAAACTCTTCTTTTTTTAGGAGGCCTGCATCCATTATGAGGCACAGGAGTTATATCTCGTATCAAAGTAATTTCTAACCCTGCGGCTTGTAGTGCTCGTACGGCTGTTTCTCTACCTGCACCAGGACCATTGACCAAAACTTCGGCTTTTTTCATTCCTTGATTTATCGCTTCTTTTGTTGCTTTTTCTGCGGCTATTTGTGCGGCAAAAGGAGTACCTTTTTTCGCTCCTTTGAATCCAATGGCACCGCTAGAAGCCCAAGAAACTGTATCTCCTGTAACCGTGGTAATAGTTACTATAGTATTATTAAAAGTGGATTGAATATGTGCTACACCTACAGGTGCAGTTTTCTTCTTTTTATTAGAAGATCTTTTTATTTGTCTTGCCATTATATTTTATTTATTAATTCCAATGATTTGATAAATTTCTAACCTTTAATAATCAACATTAAGCTTTCTTTTTACCTGCTACTGTTTTTTTACTTCCTCTTCTAGTCCTAGCATTAGTCCTAGTTCTTTGTCCTCTTAAAGGTAATCCATCTCTATGTCTTTTCCCTTTAAAACAGTTTATTTCCATCAATCTTTTTATACTCATAGTCTCTACTCTACGAGCAACACCTTCTACTTTGTAATCCTGATCAATTATTTGTCTAATTTTACTAATATCTTCATCAGTTACATCCTTACAACGTATATTTGAATCCACATTTGCTACTTTTAGTATATTTTGAGAACTTGTCAATCCTATACCATAAATATATGTTAAACCAATCTCGATTCTTTTATTTCTTGGAAGATCTACTCCAGCTATACGTGCCACTTTATTTTTCTCCTAAAATTAGTTTTTTTGTTATATGGTTTATAACTATCTTCGTTTCATTTTGGCTCCACCTTGTCTGACTTTTAGACGAGGATCTGTTTTGCAAATAACATATAATCTACCGCGCCTCTTAACAACTTGGCAATCTTTACTACGATTTTTTAAACTGCCTATTGAACTAACTACTTTCATATTATTTTCAAATTGTAAGTTTTTTTTATTGTAAATAATTTATGAGATCTATAAGAACTTAAATAATCACTAATATTAATCAGGAAAGCTAATAAGGATTATTAACACATTATTTTTATCTTATTTCATTATATTTTCATAATTCCTAGCTATTAAATATGTTTGAATTTGCCTGGAAGTGTCTATTGCTACACCTACCAAAATCAATAATGAAGTCGCTCCTAAACCTTTAAATGTTGCTATATTAGTAAGATTTTCAATAATACTCGGAATTACTGCAATAAATGCCAAAAATAAAGCTCCTAAAAATGTTAATCTATTCAAAGTTTTTTGTAAATAATCTGTAGTGGCTTTACCAGGTCTAACTCCTGGTATACTAGATTCCATTTTCTTTAGATTTTGGGATACATCATTAGGGTTTATTACTAAAGAAGCATAAAAATAACTAAAAAATAAAATTAAAGAAAAATAAAATAACAGATAAAGATTTTTATCACCTGAATTAGGAGATAAAAGACTTAAAAATTTTAATAGAATTTGATTTTTGATTATTTGACTCAAATAAGCAGGTAAAACAAGAATTGCTGAAGCAAAAATAATAGGCATAACCCCGCCTTGATTTAATCTTAAAGGCAAATAACTTGTTTTATTTTGTGACTGTCCTTTACCTAGTTGTTTTGCAGATATAATAGGAATTCTTCTAGTTCCTTCCTGAATAAAAATAATTCCAACTATCATCAGTAAAAAAATAGACGCTAAAATAACTAACTCAGTTGCTTGATTATTTGCATTTACTAAACTCGATTTTTGCTGAATTAGCTTAGGAAGTCCTGATATTATATTGATAAAAATGAGCAAAGAAGGGCCATTTCCGATTCCTTTTTCTGTTATTTGTTCAGAAAACCACATTGTTAACATAGATCCAGTCGTTAATGCCAGTGTCATTTGAATGACAAAATCAGTGTTCCAATCAAAGACATAAGGACGAACCCAGAAAGATACACCTAGACTTTGTATAGTAGCCCATCCTAAAGCTATATACCTTGTTATCTGAGATATTTTCTGTCTTCCTGATTCTCCTTCTTCTTTTTGTAATTTTTCTAAAGTAGGTATAGAAGTAGTAGCTAATTGCATAATTATGGAAGCATTTATATAAGGTACAATGCCCAGAGCAAAAATACCAATAGAAGCGAATCCACCTCCAGAAAAAATATTTAAAAAAGTTACTATAGGATTTGTAGAAATACTTTGATAAAAAGCATCATGATCTACTCCTGGAACGGGTATAAATGTTCCTAATCTTGATAAAACTAAAAGAATTAATGTCAAGAATATTCTTTCTTTGAGACCTTCTCTTTTAGTAGTTTTTCTTGTACTTTGCATATTCGAATTTTTTTATATTTATAACAAACAACTAATATAAAAGAATTAAAATTAAATAACTCTTTCATATTAGTTCTATATTAATTTAAGTCTTTAATTCTAAGAAGCTAAACCTTTATCTTCACAAACTTGAGAAAAAGTTCTAAGTTTTAGTAAAGCATCTGTAGCAGCTCTTGCATTATTTAAAGGATTGCTCGAACCTAATTGTTTAGCCAATATATTTTTAACCCCAGCTAATTCTAAAATAGTTCTTACAGATCCTCCAGCTATTACTCCAGAACCTGGCGCAGACGGTCTCATTATAACTTTAGCCGCTCCCGATCTTCCTTTAACAATATGCGGAATAGAATTGTCTTTAGTAATAGGAACTGTTATAATTTTTTTCTTGCCATCAGATACAGCTTTTTTTACAGCACCTATAACGTCACTTGCCTTTCCAACACCTACCCCGACGTCGCCTTTTTCATTTCCTATAATAAGAATAGCTCTAAAGCTTAATTTTTTACCCCCTTTTACAACCTTAGTAACCCGTCTTATTTGCACAACTCTTTCTTGCCAATCAACTTCTTTTTCTTTTAACTTATTTGATTTTCTACGATTAGACATATTTTCTTTATATTTTTTTTAAAATTGCAATCCTTGCTCACGAGCTGCTTCTGCCAAAGCTTTAACTCTTCCATGGTATAGTCGACCACCACGATCGAAAACAACTTTTTGTATATTATTTTCTAGAGATTTTTTGGCTATCGCCTCACCAACTAACTTAGACGCATCACAATTTTTTCCAGATTCTATTAAGGATCTAATACTTTTATCTAGGGTAGAACTAGATAAAATAGTTTTTCCTTGGACGTCATCTATAATCTGAGCATAAATATTTTCATTAGAACGATAGACTGAAAGTCTTGGTCTATCTGAAGTTCCCCGAATCTTAGATCTTATTCTGCTTTTAACTTTGTTTAAAGATTCTATTTTATTTTTTCTCATATTTTTATTTACCTGCCTTACCTATTTTTCTTCTTACGTATTCTCCTTCATAACGAATACCTTTGCCCTTATAAGGTTCCGGAGGTCTAACCGATTTTATATTAGCGGCCACTTGACCGACAAGTTGTTTATCAATACCTGAAACTATAATATTAGTATTATTTTCGACTGATAAATTCACTCCTGGGGGGGATTCTATAGTAACTTGATGACTAAAACCTACGTTTAAAATTAAGGATTTACCTTGAACTTGAGATCTAAATCCAACGCCTTGCAATTCTAACTTTTTCTTAAAACCATTTGTAACACCTTCTACCATATTAGAAAGTAATCTTCTATACGTGCCATGCAATTGATCTGCTATTTGAGTATCAGATATAGGTTTTACAAATAAAATACCATTCTCTAGTTTTACTAAAACTTTGTTGGCTATTCCTAAGGAAAGTTCTCCTTTTGGCCCTTTTACTGTTAAATAATTATCTTTTACACTAACCTCAACTTTGTTCGGTATTTTTATTGGAAGTTTTGCTAAACGAGCCATATTTTTTATAATTAAATTTTTACACTATTTTTTACTAAAGCAAATACAAAAATTCATAAATATTCTATTTGAGAAATAAGTAAATTTTTTCGCTACAAATTTTCTTACCAAATATAACATAGGACTTCTCCACCTAAACCTTGGTGTCTAGCCTTATTATCTGTTAAGACTCCTCTAGATGTTGAAATTACTGCGATTCCTAACCCGCCTAAGACTCTAGGCAACTCTTTCCTGTTAGCATAAACTCTTAAACCTGGACGACTTATTCTTTTTAAAGCCGTTATCACAGGTTCACGATCTTTCCCCTTATATTTGAGAGAAAGCAATAGTTGTTTATTTATACTATCACCAACTTCCTCAAAACTTTGTATAAAACCTTCTTCCAATAAGACAATTGCTATATTTTTTGTCATTTTAGTAGAAGGTACTTGTACTATTTGATGTTTCGCTAAATTAGCATTACGTACCCTAGTTAGCATATCTGCTATTGTATCGTTAACCACAATAACTCCTGAAAATTAAAATAGATTATTTTTATATTTAGTTTATTACTAATTATCATTAAAAGGCATTCCCAATGCTTTTAAAAGAGCAATACCTTCTTGTTGAGTTTTAGCTGTAGTAGTAATAGCTATGTCCATTCCTCTAATTTGATCTATTTTGTCATAGTCTATCTCTGGAAAAATCAATTGCTCTTTTAAACCAAGATTATAATTGCCTCTACCATCAAATAGCTGAACACTAATACCTTTAAAATCTCTGATCCTAGGTAAAGAAAGATGTATCAGACGTTCTAAGAAAGAATACATTAGCTTGTCTCGCAATGTAACAGCTATTCCGACAGGCATACCATCTCTTATCTTAAAACCTGCGACGGATTTCTTTGCTTTTGTAATAACAGGTTGTTGCCCAGTAATAATAGCAAGTTCTTGAACACTACTTTCTAATGCTTTGTTATTCTTTGAAGCCTCTCCTAAGCCTCTATTAATAGTAATTTTTGTAATTTTCGGTACTTCATGAATATTTTTGTAGCCAAAAGTCTCGACTAATAATGGTACAACCTTATCCTTGTAATAAATTTTTAAGCTTTGACTCATATTATTAGTTTATATTTATTAATTTTTTTAAAATACGAACCTTTTTACCAGATTCATCATTTTTATAACCAATTCTACTTGCTAATTTATTTTCTATACTATAAAGCATTACATTAGAACTATGTATAGGAGCTTCAAACTGGAATATCTTACCAATTTCACCTTCTTTTTTAGGTTTAACGTGCTTTTTTTTAACATTAATATCTTTCACCACAACTTGACTAGAACTTTTAATAATTTTACTAATTTCACCGATTTTTCCTTTATCTTTACCAGTTAAAATTTTAACTGTATCTCCTTTTTTTACATGCATTAGAGAATTTTTATTTTTTTGCATTACAATACCTCCGGTGCAAGTGAAACAATCTTAGTAAAATCTTTGTCACGCAATTCTCTGGCTATAGGACCGAATACTCTAGTACCACGAGGATTATTTTCTTTGTTAATCAAAACAGCAGCATTATCATCAAATCTTATAGACATGCCATCTGCTCTCCTTATTGTTTTTTTTGTTCTCATGACTACAGCACGAACTACATCAGCACGTTTGACAGGCATATTGGGAGTGGCATCTTTAACAACACCAATAATCACGTCACCAATACTTGCATACTTCTTATTACCACCCAAAATACGGATACACATAATTTTTTTAGCGCCACTATTATCCGCTACAGTTAAATAGGTTTGGTTTTGTATCATAATAAAATTACTCTCCAATATCGTTAGTAATCAATTTTAAGGATTTTTGCTTAATTTCTTTTAGAGCCCACCTTTTAGTCTTACTCAAAGGTCTTGTTTCTATAATTAAAACATAATCACCTACATCACATTGATTCATTTCATCATGAACCTTGTAACGTTTTGTTTGAGATATTATCTTACCGTATCTTTTGTGAGTCACTCTATTTTCAATTGAAACTACAATTGTTTTGTCCATTTTATCGCTAACCACTGTCCCTAATCTTTCTTTTATAGGCATAATTAAATTTATTTAAAATTTTAAGTTAAACTGTTTTTTCTTTGTTTCTCTAAAGTCATAAGTTGAGCTACCTTACGCTTTAAATGTTTAAAATTATGAGGCTTAAAAGATTGGCGAGTAGCCTTTTGTAAGCGTAAATTAAATAACTCTTTTTTAGAGGAAATTATTAACTCTTCTATTTGATTATTATCAAGATCTTTTAAGCTTTGAAAATCAGATAAAGCCATTATTCAAACTCCTTCGAAATAAATTTTGTTTTTATTGGAAGCTTATAAGAAGCATTTTTAAAAGCATCATAAGCAAGTGTTTGCGGTACGCCGCTTATCTCAAATAAAATATGCCCTGGTTTAATAACAGCAACCCAATAGTCAGGTGCTCCTTTACCAGCTCCCATCCTAGTTTCAGGCGGCTTACAAGATATTGATTTGTCAGGAAAAACTCTAATCCATAATTTACCAGTTCTTTTAACATAACGAGTTACAGATCTTCTCGTTGCCTCTATTTGACGTGAAGTTAACCATACAGGCTCTAAAGCTTGCAAAGCGTATTCACCAAAAACAATTTTATTACCTCTTGTAGCTGTACCACGGAATCTACCTCTATGAGGTTTACGGAATTTTGTTCTTTTAGGGCTAAGCATTAGTTATACTCTTTCTTATTTAATATAATTATATAATTCTAGTGTTGAACTTCTTGGTGAAAAGATGAAAAACTTTTTTCACCATTGAAAACCCAAACTTTAACACCTAATTTTCCATAAGTTGTATCTGCTTCTTTAGTTGCATAATCAATATCTGCTCTTAATGTTTGAAGAGGCACTCTACCTTCTCTAACCCATTCGCTTCTAGCAATTTCTGCTCCATTCAGTCTACCAGATACCTGAACTTTTATTCCCTGAACATTCGCTTTCTGAGCTTTTTGAATAGCTTGCCTAGTAGCTCTACGAAAAGCTACACGTTTTTCAAGCTGTTGAGCTATAAATTCTGCTATTAAATTTGCATCAGCGTCTACATTTTTTAACTCAGTTACATTAATTCTAAGTTGACTATTTTGATTAATGATTTTTCTCAAATCATCTTTAACCCCTTCGATACCTGTTCCTGATCTTCCCACTATAATTCCAGGACGCGAAGTATGAATTTCTAGCTCAACTTGATCTGATTTGCGATGAATTTCCACTTTAGAAATACCTGCACTAGAAAGATTTAATTTTATATAATTACGAATATTATAATCTTCTTGCAAAGTGGCTGGATAATTTTTACTAGAAGCAAACCACGAAGAACGATGATTTTGAGTAATTCTTAAACGAAATCCTAATGGATGTGTTTTTTGTCCCATAATCTATTATTTATTTGAGCTATATTCTATAAATTTTTTTTCAACGAAACTGTTATATGACAAGTTGGTTTCTGTATTTTAAACCCTCTACCTTGTGCTCTCGGACGAAAACGCTTTAATATAGGTCCAGGATCAGCGTATGCAGAGTTTACAAACATTTGATCTTTTTCAAAACCATAATTATTCTGTGCATTAGCACCAGCTGATTGCAAAACATTTAATACAGGTTTACAAGCTGAGTAAGGCATAAATTCTAAAATCATCAAGGCTTCCTTGTAAGACTTACCACTAATTTGTTTTAAAACTCGTCTTACTTTAAACGGAGACATTCTAATGTACTTCGCTATAGCACGAGCTTCTGTTTGTTGTAGGCTTGTACTCATAATATATTTTTAAATTTTTATTATATAAATAATTTCATATCAACGCTTTGCTTTTTTATCACTTTTAATATGTGATCTGAATGTACGAGTAGGAGAAAATTCACCTAATTTATGACCAACCATTTGATCAGATACATAAACTGGTACATGTTGTTTGCCATTATAAACTGCTATTGTTAAACCAACCATATTAGGCAAAATAGTCGAAGATCTAGACCAAGTTTTTATGATATTACTACTATTATTCTTTACGGCTAAATCAACTTTTTTAGCTAAATGAGAAGCTACAAAGGGACCTTTATTTAGTGAACGAGTCATTTGTTACAATTTTTACTTTATTCAAAATATAATTCTATCTAGTTAAATTATTTACGCTTTCTAATAATACAAAAATCACTATATTTATTTCTTTTTCGCGTTTTAACTCCAAGTGCTGGAGCTCCCCAAGGAGTAACAGGACGCGCTCTACCAATAGGCGATCTTCCTTCACCACCACCATGAGGGTGATCACATGGATTCATAACAACTCCTCTAACAGTTGGACGAATGCCTAACCATCTTTTTCTTCCTGCTTTACCTAAAGTCAAATTCTTAAATTCAGAATTTCCAACTTCGCCTATGGTAGCGTAACATCTCTTCGCAACCATTCTAACTTCACTTGAAGGTAACTTTAAAGTTACAAAATCCCCTTCTTTTGCCACAACTTGCGCTGAGGTACCTGCTGCACGAATGAATTGACCACCTCTTCCTGGTATAAGTTCTATATTATGAACAGAAGTTCCTAAAGGTATACTATATAAAGGTAAGGCATTGCCTATTTCTAAAGGCGCATTCTCTCCAGAAGATACTTCAGCGCCTACTAGAAGATTCTTTGGAGCCAAAATATATCTTTTTTCTCCATCATTATAATGAAGTAAAGCTATCCTAGCATTTCGATTTGGATCGTATTGTATGGAGTTGACCTTAGCTTTAACATTATATTTATTTCTTTTAAAATCAATAATTCTATATTTTTGCTTATGACCACCGCCTCGGTGTCTGATTGTTATAATTCCCCTATTGTTTCTACCAGCTCTATTAGTTTTTTTTACAGTTAGTTTTTTTTCTGGTTTTGTTACAGTGATTTCACTAAAATCAGAAGTAGAGCGGTTACGAGTACCAGGAGTATACGATTTATAAATTCTTATTCCCATAAATTTTATTTTTACTTAATTTAACTTTAAAAGAAAAGAGCTAATTTTCAGAAAATAAGTTAATTGAATTTCCTTGCGCTAGAGTTACTATAGCTCTCTTATAAGAAGGCTTAGTACCTATAAATTTGCCTATTCTTTTTATTTTTTTAGGTAAATGATAAGTATTAACAGATACCACTTTTACATCAAATAAATATTCAATCGCTAATTTTATTTCAGTTTTTGTACTTTTTTTTGTAGTTGCAAAAGTATATTGATTCAATTCTAATAATCTAGTGGCTTTATCTGTAATGATTGGATATTTTATTAAATCGACTAAATTGCCATTATTAATTTTAATTGTCACTGTAAACCTCTTGTATATTTTTCAAAGCCTTTTCAGTTATTACTATTTTATTCGCTGCTAGTATATCTCTTATATTTAAACTATTAGATTGCAGAAGAGTTACATTACTAAGATTACGCAATGATAAATTCAAATTATCATTAATTTCTGACAAAATAAGTAAATTCTTACTTGATTTATCACTAATATTAACAACTTTCGTTAACAGTTCTACTACCTTTTTAGTTTTCGGAGATTGAATTATACTAGAGAAATCTTCGACTACACAAGTACTCTCAAATTTAGCAGATATAGCTGTAGCTAATGCTAAGCGCCATTCCTTAGTATTAATTTTCTTAGAATAATCTCTTGGGCGAGGGCCAAAGGTAACTCCTCCTCCTTTCCACAAAGGAGAATTACTAGAGCCTGAACGTGCATTACCTGTACCTTTTTGTTTCCAAGGTTTTTTACCTCCTCCTGTAACTTCGCTTCTAGTTTTAGAAGAAGCTGTTCCTTGTCTAGATTTATTATTCTGTAAAATAACAGCTCTATGTAATAAATATTTAGGATTAATATTTTGTACGTTCAAAGTTATTGAAGTTTCGGAAGAAGCTTCTCCACTTAAAGCATGAACTTTATAATTTAATGTTTGTTTAGATGCCATTGATTTTTTTCTATATTTTTTCAATATTGTTAAATATCTTCTCGTTGAATACTCAAAATATTTCCTTTTTTGCCAGGAACGGATCCTTTTACAACAAGAATATTGTTATCTACATTTATATGAATTATTTCTAAGTTTTTTATCGTACTTTGTTTTCCACCTAATCTACCTGCCATTTTTTTACCTTTATGTACTTTTGCAGGAGTACTTCCTTGACCGATCGAACCAGGCTCTCTATGATTTTTAGAACCATGTGTCATAGGACCTCGACCAAATTTATGGCGCTTAATTGTGCCCGCAAATCCCTTACCAATAGTTTTTCCAGAAACAGATACACTATTTCCTACTTGAAAATTATCTACAGTAATTTTTTGAGAAATCTCTAAGCCTTCTGTAGATTGAATTCTATATTCTTTTAAATATTTTAAAGGAGGAAGGTTAGATTTATTAAAGTGGCCTAGAAGAGGCTTATTCAAACTCGATTGTTTAACTTCTGAAAATCCTATTTGGACAGATTGATAAGAATCGGTTTCATTTGTTTTTATTTGGGTTAGTACACAAGGTCCTGCTTTGATAACAGTAACAGGAATAGCAAAGCCTGATTCATCAAAAATCTGTGTCATGCCCAATTTAGTTCCTAAAATACCTGGAATCATAATATTCTTTTTTTTTATAGTTTATAGACATACAAATGGCAGTTGTCAGATCATAGTTTTTTTTAGCTGTTTAATCCTAAGGTTTAAGTATACAATAACTTTAATAAAAAAAGTTAGCTTCAAAAAGTGTTTTTTTTGAAAAAAAATCTAATTTTAGTAAAATTTAAAAACAATTAAATATTTAGATTCGGTTTACCGATCTTGATATAGTTAAAAGTTCGTATAATTATATAGACATTGATCTTAAGTAACTTAGACTAAGATCAAATTAAAAAAAATAATTATAAACTAATTATCTAGAAAAATCATGGGAAAAGTTGTAGGTATAGATTTAGGAACGACTAATTCAGTAGTAGCTGTGATGGAAGGAGGAAAACCGTCAGTTATACAAAATGCAGAAGGTTTTAGGACGACTCCTTCTGTAGTTGCTTTCACAAAAAGTGGTGACAAACTTGTAGGACAAATAGCTAAGAGACAAGCAGTCATTAATCCTGACAATACTTTTTATTCTGTAAAAAGATTTATAGGAAGAAAGTCGGAGGAAGTTGCAGATGAATTAAGACAAGTTTCCTATGTTGTTAAAAACGACAGTAATGGAAGTATAAAATTAGAATGCCCTGCTATGAAAAAAGAATTTTCAGCAGAAGAAATGTCAGCAGAAGTCTTACGTAAATTAACAGAAGATGCTAGCAAATATTTAGGAGAAAGCGTTAAACAAGCTGTTATAACTGTTCCCGCTTATTTTAATGACTCACAGAGGCAAGCCACAAAAGACGCTGGTAAAATAGCAGGATTAGAGGTTTTAAGAATTATTAATGAGCCTACGGCAGCTTCCTTAGCATACGGTCTAGACAAAAAAAATAACGAGACTATTCTAGTATTCGACTTAGGAGGAGGGACTTTTGATGTATCTGTCTTAGAAGTAGGAGATGGTGTATTTGAAGTTCTTTCCACTTCCGGAGATACTCATTTAGGGGGTGACGATTTTGACAATAGAATCGTAAAATGGTTACTAGAAGAATTTAAAAATGAGCATAGCATAGATCTAAAATCTGATAGGCAAGCTTTACAAAGACTTACTGAAGCTTCTGAGAAAGCCAAAGTAGAATTGTCTAGTCTAAGCCAAACGGAAATTAATCTGCCTTTCTTGACAGCTACAGACAGTGGTCCTAAGCATTTAGAAAGATCATTAAGTAGAAGTAAATTTGAAGAGCTATGTTCTTCGTTAATAGACAGAGTGAAAATACCTGTTGAAAATGCATTGTCTGATGCTAAACTAGATTCTAGTAAAATTGATGAAGTTGTACTTGTTGGAGGTTCTACTAGAATTCCAGCGGTTCAGCAAGCTGTTAAAAAAATTCTTGGAAAAACACCTAATCAAACTGTAAATCCTGACGAAGTAGTAGCTGTAGGAGCTGCTGTTCAAGCCGGTGTTTTAGCAGGAGAAGTCAAAGATATTCTATTACTAGATGTAACCCCTCTTTCTTTGGGTGTAGAAACTTTAGGCGGTGTTACAACTAGAATAATTCCTAGAAATACAACAATTCCAACAAAAAAATCAGAAGTTTTTTCTACGGCAGTTGATAATCAACCTAATGTAGAAATTCACGTATTACAAGGTGAGCGTGAATTCGCAAAAGATAATAAGAGTCTAGGAACTTTCAGATTAGACGGTATTTTACCAGCACCAAGAGGAATTCCACAGATAGAAGTTACTTTTGATATAGACGCCAATGGTATATTATCTGTTACAGCAAAAGATAAAGGAACAGGAAAAGAGCAATCAATAACAATAACTGGAGCTTCTACTCTGCCTTCAGATGAAGTAGAAAGAATGGTTCGAGAATCAGAAAAAAATGCAGCTGAAGACAAAGACAAAAGAGAGAAAATAGATTTAAAGAATCAATCTGATTCTTTATGCTATCAATCTGAAAAGCAGGTAAAAGAACTTGGAGATAAAGTTACAGAAGAAGATAAAAAGAAAATAGATGCTTCTATAAAATCTTTAAGAGAAGCTATTGAAAAAGAAAATTTTGAAGCTATGAAAACACTAAATAAAACTTTACAAGATGAACTTATGGAAATAGGTAAAAAAGTTTATAGTAAAAACTCAAATAGCGACAACCAAAATAATTCAACAAATTCTGAAAAAAACGATTCGGTAATTGATGCAGATTTTTCTGAAACTAAATAACATAAATGAGAAATAATTGCAAAATTGCAATCATTTCTCATTTATTTATGCTCCTACTTTTTCTTTGGCTGCATACATTATTTCTAGAGTAATTTCTTTACAGTTCATCTCAGAAGCAAACTTTTCAGTGTTACGTTTAATTTTACCCCTTACAAAACCAGGAATTTTACTTAACTCTGCTTGAGCTTCTTTATTCCAATTAATCTGATTAGAAGAAGATAAAGTCGTTGTTATTGCTTCAGTAGTATCATGACCACCAAACAATTCTAACAAGTGATCTTCCATTCCTAAAGTAAATGAATTATAAACTAAATCAGATATTTGATTAGTGCCTTCATATCCCATAAACGGTTTATAGCTTAGAGGAAAATTTTGTATGTGAACTGGAGAAGAAATAACACCACAAGGAATATTTAACCTCTTGCCAACATGCCTTTCCATTTGTGTACCAAAAATCGCTGAAGGTTCGGTTTTTGCTATTAAATCTGCAATAATAGAATGATCTTCTGTTATTATGATATCGTCACAATAATTTTGAACTTCTGCTTTAAACCAATCTTCATCATATTTACAATAAGTACCGGCCCAAGCAACATGTATTCCCATTTCACAACTTAAAACTTTTGTTATAGCAGCTGCATGAGAAGCATCACCAAAAACGACAGCTTTTTTTCCAGTTAAATTTTGACAATCTATTGACTTAGAAAACCAAGCCGAACTAGAAGCAAACTTGGTCTGTAAATTAATATAATCTTCAAAACACACTTTAGCACCTTGGTTATTTAAGATTTGTTGTATTTCTCTTATAAATTTAGCAGTTTGCAAAACTCCTATAGGAGTCGTTTTTATAAAAGGCATATCAAACTCTTTCCTTAAATATTCTGCAGTCATCAATCCTGTTTCTCTATAAGGAACCACATTTAACCAGGCTTTTGGAAGTTTTTTAAGATCATGAACTGAAACTCCTTCAGGTATAATTAGATTAACTTCGATTCCTAAATCAAGAAAAAGCTTTTGTAGCTCGGCTATATCATGTCTATTATGAAATCCTAAACAATAAGAACCTATAATATTTACAGATGGATTCAATGTTTTAATTGAGTCCAAGTTGTTATATTTTCTTGCTTTATTAATATAAAAATTCACAATTTGTTCTAAAGTCCTATCAGCTGCTTGAAGTTCATTAACTCTGTAATGGTTAACATCTGCAAGTAATACATCTGCTTGAGCTTCTAAAGAAGCTCTATTAACAAAATTCTGTAGA
>JACCDO011876417.1_pt1 | contig 24072 bp, 25 predicted proteins | sample 7446101 | NCBI WGS metagenome assembly JACCDO01 (sample SAMN15323440, study PRJNA562643) | freshwater metagenome | isolation source: river surface water | place: USA:Blue River Watershed | collected 2017-08-16
TAACGGAGATAGCACGATGGCGCTACGCATTAGAAGAGGAACAGATTTACAGCGTTCAGGAGTTGTACTTGAATCTGGTGAAATCGCTTGGACAACCGATGCACGACAACTGTGGGTTGGTGATGGACTAGAACAAGGTGGTTACCCTGTTGTAGGTTTAAATGTTGCAGGGTATGGTTTAACATACAACACATCATCACATAAGCTAGAAGTAGCTGGATTAACTGCTGACGATATCGCAAACGGTATTAACAACAAGTTCTTCAGTACAGAACTAGCACATGATGCGGCAGCAACTTTGTTTACAAACCCTGCGGCTTCTCACTCAAATATTGAATTCCAATACGATGACAACTTGGGTGTAGTCAATGCTACAGTAACGCTAGACGGTATTGGTATCGTTAACGTGGTAGATGATACATCACCTAGTTTGGGTGGTAATTTAGATTTAAACAGTCGCGATATTACTGGAACTGGAAACATTGATATTACTGGAAACATTGAAAATACCGGTTCATTAACAGTAACTGGTAATGTGTCTCTGACAGGAAATATAGACAACGGTAGCATTATAGTAAGCGATTCTGAAATTTATGCTCCTGATATTACTTCAACTAATGCAAAACTTAGTTTTGATGCTAACCTTAATCTTATTGGTAAGTCATTTAACTTAGGTGCAGGTAACGAAACAACTGCATTTATGAACATTTATGTTTCTTCTACTTCTGGAAACTTAAAAGTTTTAGAAGATGCACCTTTACATGCACAAGTTGTTTTTGCACACAATGGTGTAGGATTTGTTGAATCTGCAGGTATATCTTACAGTAGCGCCGCAACAGTTACAACAGGTGACCCATCAGTTCCAACAAATTTAACTGTATTCTTGGGCAATGGTACTGACGCACTAGGTAGTGGTCCAGGAATTTTTAGTTTTAACAACGACGGATCTTTTACAGCTCCTGTAATTCAAACAGGAGTATACACTGATACACCTGAAACTAGACCTACTGGAGTTAAAGGTATGATTATCTTTAACGACACCACAGGCAAATTCCAAGGATTTGACGGATCCACTTGGGTAGATCTAAACTAATAATCAATTAATTAAACAACCGTTAATCATGGCTCATAAATAAAGTCATGATTAACGGTTGTCTTTATATAGACTTAGCAAAATACATAGACTTAAAAGAGTTTGATTCCCTACATTCAGAAATTTGTAGAGGAATTGCCACTGCTAAACACTTATCCATAGATGGATTGCAAAAGATCAATCCCGGATCTATTCAGCCCAACGCACAAGGAAATACTGTAAACCCGCTCTATGAAGTTTATTCTCGTTGGGAATCGTTACCCAATACTGATCCATTAAAGATTGCAGGACAAGGTCTCGACTATAATCAATTAACAACTTACTTGAAGTTTGCGTTTGGGGGTTACGACTTATATTCCTTTTATAAAATCCTTGATAGTGATTTTCAACTTACAGGAATAGGTGACATAGAAAATCACTTCCCTAATTTAATTAAATGGATATTGAGTTTTGAACAGCAGGGAATATTTAGAACATTACATAGTGCATCACTAATGGTACTAGAAGCCGGCGGAATACCGTGGGAACATTGTGATCCGGAAACATCTCAAGAAGATGAAGAAAATTTTATACCAGAATTTATTCATTTCAAAACTGATTTAGATAGACCGTTTTATATGGTTGACCCTAACACAAACAAACGAGTCTACATAAACACACGAGTAGCCTGGTGGAATGAAAGAGACTGGCACGGTGGGGAATCTATACAACGCCCTACTTATACGTTAAGAATAAACGGAAGATTCTCAGATGAGTTTAAGAAAAAAATAGGAATATAAAATGAAATACAATGTACATCAAAACGGTTGGACTATTATTGGAGAAGGCGATTTAAGAACAGCGACCCAAGAAGATATCAATACGATAGCAAAATATATTGCCAGAAACACCTGCATTGTTTTTAGAGATCAACAGCTTGAGATCGAAGATCAATTAAGAATACTCAGCATGTTTAAAAATCCAGAACCATTAATTCCCAAAGGAGAAGAATTTTTTGAAGACTTTGTATCTGACATCGAAAGAGATCCTGAAGGAATTATATGTAGAGTTACCGCAGAATTACGTAATGGAAAAGAAGGTATTGCAGGTTGGCATGATGATTTTGACTGGCATTGTAATATGCCGGAAGTTCCAACACGTAGACCAATAGTCTGGCTATACGGTGTTAAGGGAACTGATAATTCTAGAACATCATGGATCAACAACATCCTAGCATATTCAGATTTGAGCGATGAAGTTAAAAGTAAACTAGAAAATTTACATTCAATATACGGTAACATATCAGCACCCGAAGCATACGGTTACTCTGGTGTTGAGTACAATACAGAATGGACACCACCTTTAGTACAAAAAAATATCACTGGAACTACAGGAATGTATTTTTCTCCGTTACAGCTATTAAAGTTTGTAGAGCTGAGTCAAGAAGAGTCTGATGAATTAAAAAGTTTTTTATTCAATCACATACTAAATGAAAAGTATGTGTACCATCACGATTGGAAAGACGGGGACGTAGTAATATCAGAGCAATGGTCAGGCATACATAAACGCTGGGCGTTTGACAAAATGGCCACTAGAGTTTTACACAGAGCTGTTGCTGATTTTCCGGATCAAGATTATTCTAGTTAAGGCAACTCGTCTATTAAAATATATTCGCCAGTAATGCCTTGTTTAGCGGCCGCTTCTTCCATTAACATTTTCCAGCCTGGCTGTACATCATGTCGGGCAATAATCATGTGCATACGGTCTTCATTGCTATTGTTAACTAGCTGATGACCGTAGTGTAGATTCATAGCGTACACGCCGCCAGGCTCCATTACCAACTCTTCGTCATCTTCCCAGATCCACTTGCACCCCACTGGATTGTTTAAGGCAACGTTAATATTTTCAATTAATTTTATACTTGAATCATTGTGTAATGCAATATGACCGCCTGCACGTAACAACATAAATCTGACTCTACCGTAACGCTGACAAGGGAAGGATTCTTTCAACCACTTTGTTGTAATAGGGCACTGATCTGCAACTTCAGTCCATATCATATCCTTACTAGCATCCTTACCTTTCTTGTACCCGTAGGCATCCCAGTTCTCGTGTTTGTCCCAACCAAGACCATGTATGGTTAAACTTTCCCAACCCTTGTGAGAATAGTCATCGTCGCGATGTGGTGTAAACTTATCAAGTAATGCAAATGCTTCCGCACACATCTCTTGGTATGGTAGTTCAATACCTAATTTTAAATAACGTCCTTCGGATTGAAAATATTCTCTCATTGTAAAATCTTTACTGTTCCAGTTATTGGGCACAAACTTTTCCAGTTTGCTTTTTGCCACGGCGGAGCGTGGAATTCATTTATGTCCCATAAGTTAAAATTCTTGGCTTTTTCTAAAGTTACTAGTTCATCTTGAGATAAATCTAATTTATAAAAGTGCCCTACTCGAGTAGGTATATGTAGGATAATATTTTCATCAAGTTCTCTTAGTGTTACAATTAAATTGTTTTCTCTTGAAACCCTAAATTTAACTGAAGCCAGTGGCATGTAAGGAACATGATTAAATGCATCACTTACGTTTACAAAAGTGACTTCACCGGGTACTATAAATTTATATTCATTATTTGCAAACAAATCTAAAATTTTATAATCAAATTTTAATTTTTTAATTTCATTCCATGTATCACGGAAGTTTCCAAAATCACTTTCAAACTGTTTCCACCACTCTTCAACTTGATGCTGTATTCTATTTAAATCGTATCCAAATGTATCTGGTACAAACTTTAATTGCTTCATATAAAACGATGGATAATCCACACCGTCCCATTCTTCAACCATCAACTTCATAAAACTTAAAACAGCGTAACTTATATCCATGAAAGTTACTTTAGTTTGGTCGTGATAGCCAAGCCTTAATAGATTATGTACCCAGTTCAACCCAGTGCCTGTAGTTACATAATGATCAACATTTAGATTGTCAGGCAAATGTTTTGGCAATGAATCGCTATTCCAAGGAGCAACTACCGTATTACAAATTAAAGAATAATTAAATAATTCTGTCATGTGTCGATAAAACACATGATCGTATTCAAAATAGAAATATTTCTTACTTCCTCTTATAGCATCTCCTACATCACAAAATACAGCATCATTTTTTAAACCATGTTCAATAAAACTCCAACCGTGCATTTTATGTTTGTATGTTTTTTCAATAGTGCCTTGCTTGATCCATACAGGAATTTCATCATCATCGTTTACAACTTCTGTACTCCTAATAGGTTCAGTTTTAACATGCTCTTCATGCCAGGTTATCTGCCCCATGTCCGGAGATCCTAATCTTCGATATTCGGACATATTAGCAATAAAAAACTGATCATGTATTTCATAGTACCCATTAAATTTGCTACGATCCAATATATGACCAGCAATAGTAAAATGATCCTGACACTTATCTTCAACTGCTTCAAATAATCTTTCTGACAATCCCATATGGGTTCCTGCAATTACAAAAACTGCATGAGTATAGAAACTATCGCTAGATACTCTCTTTAATAATTTGTCTGTATTATCATCTATAAAAATATCATAATTTCGAATCATGATGGCAGACAATAAGAAATCAGTTAAGTTCCGAGATACTTCTTGTGCTGTAGTGCTTTGCAATTTATCTATGTTATCTAAAATACAATAAGCAATGTTTTTTTCTTTTTTAACAATATAATCCATTTATTCTCCGAGACTACCGAAAGCCCATATTCTTTCATGACACCACCAGCAACTACCGCAATGAGCGTTTACGTGGTCATCATTTTCACAACTCCGTGTGACAGGTAATAAAACTTTTTCAAGATTGAGTGCTTTATATATTCTAGCTACATCTTTCTTGTTATGATTGAACAATGGAATATAAGCTCGCGCATCTAACACTAACGAATCTATGGGTTTACCGTCCATTGTTAACGGACAAGTTTCTCCAAAGTCAACAGCATTTTCTAAAGGTATGTCTAGGCCAAACAGCGGATGTACTACTTCGGAACTTCTAAAATCGTTGTGCCAATCAGGCTGTTGACTTGGAAACGTTAAGAAAACTTCTTTGGGAGGAAAACTTGTTATCCCTAAGTAGACCATATCTATTTCTTTTTTATCTAACGCATCAGTAAGTAAGTTAAAATAAAACTCGATAGACTCATCCGGTTCTGATTGTGCTTTGTGAACAACATAATTAGTGTTGCCAGTTAATTTAGAACACGTTTCAATTACAGAGTCAACATATTTGCCAAACACATTTTTTCTTTTAGTTGTCCACATATTATAAATGTGTATAGTCTCTGATATGTTAGACATTAATATATACAATAAAACAGCACTATCGGCGCCGCCACTTATACCTATTCCAATTGGACCATCTTTATAAATGCCAATTGGAACATCATCGATATTAATATAGTTTAAGTTTACCATCGCTTGTTTTTATTTAATTCTTCGTAGAACTTGCTAGGAAATAACTCCCATACTGTTTGCTCAGTACCTCTGTAAAAAATATTCTTAATACGTTTCATTTGTCCAGCAGATTCCATTGCTGGTCCATATATCCTATGCACTAGTCTCTGTGTGCCTGCTTCATTTTCATTACTAGTAATGTACAATTTACTGCCCTGTGGTACCCACTCAATACAAGCAGGAATTAAAAATTGTCCTGTAATATGCTGATGTGTTATAATTTGATTACGTGTTCGGAGGGTGTCTGTGGGAACCATGTCTGTAAACACACAGGTTCTTGCGGCAATGCGATATGCGTTATCACCCATTTCGGGAAAACTATGGGCGGCTACACTACCTACTGGTTGATCATTATAATACAGAATCCATACTTGCCATTCTGTTTCATTGCGAAAACAGTCTATCATAGCTTTCTGGCTAGAGTTATTAACAAATCCTTTAGACTCTGCTACCTTATAAAAATTAGTTAAATCTAATTCTTTAGACCAGGGTATTATTTTATACATTTGGCCTTCTCAATAAAATCAGCAGGGTAGTTAGTTCTAAAACTTTCCCAACACAATTCATCAAACAACTTCCAAGGCTGGGGTTTGTCCCATTCTATGCCTAACTGTTCTATATGCTTACGCATTTCGTCTTGTCTAGTAGTATAGATGTGACTTTCAACATCTGCGATAGATATGTTTGGCTCAAAATCTCTATAGGTAAAAAAGTAATTAATGCTTTTAAGTTTGCCGCCAACAACAAAGTAACTACTAGGATGCATACTATACTTGTGTAACCCTAGTTTCTTGTGTGCATGAATGATGTTCAGCATTTGTTCTTGCCAGTCCGGCAATACTTTATCGTAGTTTGCTTGGTCACATCCTGCCTGTTCCCAAAAGTCCGGACCATCTACTTCCAAATAAAGTTTCTTATAATCCAAGTCTATGTTAATGATTTTTGGTACTAAGTCAGGAAATGCATTACGCATCTGTGTAAGATAATTTACTTCACGTAACCATTTTTCTTCCATCTTAGTTGGGTCAACAACTTGATTTTGTTCTTGATGATATTTGGTATCATTGAAGTACCATTGGACAAACGTCTTCTTATCTTCGGACATCAGGCTTGTATAAATTAGATTGTTTCTACAAGGGCCATGGCCCGGGACGTTATTGTAATAGTACTCAAGTTTGGACATTTCTGTTTTTCTCTCCATACTAATTTATCCTATAAATATACATACTTTATAAAATATGAAAACAGAAACTATATCAATGTGCCCCGAGTGTTATCGTCATGTTCCGGCAAATCGGGCGTTTAAAGACGACGGCGTTTACCTGATAAAAGAGTGCCCAGTCCACGGACATATTGAAGACCTAGTTGAAATAGATGTAGACTTTTATAAAAACCAAGATTACGACAAACGACAACCAAGTTCATATTGGTTAGATATTACCAATCGTTGTAACCTAGATTGCCCGCATTGTTATCAAATGCCAGATAATCAAAGTAAAGACCCAGGAATTGATTTTTTAATAGACCAAGTTAAAAGTTGGCCTGACAACGGATATCCAGTTTCTTTAGTAGGAGCTGAACCGACTACAAGAAAAGACCTCGTTGATATAGTTAAAAAAATACAGGCTTTACCAGGAAAGCCTCGTATGATAATGATTGTTACTAACGGCATTAATTTAGGAAAATACGAATATGCTAAAAAGTTTCAAGGTATTGAAAATTTAAAATGGACTATTGGCTTAAATCATCCAGAATACAATGGCGGAACTATTCGAACCAAACAAGAAGAAGGTATTAAAAACTGCCAAGAGTTAGGCCTAGCAATTAAAAATTTTACATATACACTAGGAAGTTTAGACCAATTAGATTTTGTTTTAGAAGAAGTCCAGCATTGGAACAACAAAGGGGTATGTGATAATGCTAGAATACAACTAGGAGTTGAGATAGGAAGAACCCCAGAAGACCACGAAGAAGAATTATATCTATCCGAGCTAGTAAGAGAAACAAAAAGATTGTGTGAACTAAAAGGTTGGGCGTTTGAATACAGTAAGTCCGAATCAAATAGGACACACTATGCAGTAAGAATCAACAATGTATTACATAGATTAATAAAGTGGTGCGATGTTAAAACTATAGACTTAGAAGAAACTCAAAGTGAAAGTTGGGCGGAACTTGTGCCGCATAAACCAATGTCTAGTTTGTTGCATCAGGTTATATTAAGAGATAGATTTATTAACGAACAACAGCCGCTGTTTGACACAATACCAGAAAAATATAGGAACAACGATGTACAGAGTAGAAACATTATCAGTTTGCGAACATTGTTATAGGCATATACCTGCTGTTCGATTTGAACGTGAGGGTGCTATTTGGTTGAGTAAAAAATGTAAGTGGCACGGCGAGTCTGAGTACTTAGTTGAACCAGATGCTGATTTTTATATCAACTATAAGTATCCTAAGCCTGATAACAAAACATACTGCTTGGATATAACAAACAAGTGCAATTTAAATTGCCCTCATTGCTATCAAATCCCTGACAACATGAGTAAAGATCCATCAATAGATCAAATACTTGAGATAGTCAACTCCTGGGAAGATGATGGATATAACATTGCTTTAATGGGTGCTGAACCAACAGTAAGAAAAGATCTTCCTGAGTTGTGCAAGGCAATACAAGCGTTGCCTGGAAAACCTAGAGCAATTATGATTTTAACTAACGGTGTTTACTTGTCAGACTACGAATATGCTAAACAATTTGCCGATATGAAAACTGTTCTATGGACTATAGGATTAAATCATCCCGACTATCAAGGACCTGTTGTTAGAAAGAAACAGATTGAAGGTATTGAAAACTGTCTAAAGCTAGGGATGAAAATTAAAAATGTTAGCTACACTCTAGAAACTATTGATCAGTTAGAATACTGTTTAGAAGAAATACAAGAATTTGGAACTAGAATCTGTGATCAATATAGAGTGCGTGTTGGAACAGACATTGGCAGGCATCCAGGCGGAGATAAAATTTACTTGTCTCAACTAATACAGATGGTAATTGATGTTTGCAATAGAAAGGGTTGGAACTACGAATATGATCCCGAATACGGAATTCGAGTACATTACCCGTTGCGTATTAATGGAATACTAGTTAAAATAATACAGTGGCCCGATGTACGAACTATTGACTTAGAAGAAGATCAAACAGAATCTTGGGCTGATATGTTACCTGGAAAACCAGTGTCACCTTTAGTACATCAAGTTATTTTGCGCGATGGATTTATAAACAAAAACTTACCTTTATACGATACAGTACCAGAAAAATATCAAAGAAAATATGATACACGGCATCAATAATAAACCTTATTATGATATGGAGCCATATTTAAACATGGCAGAGTTTGAACAACTACAGCCTGAAATACTATCAGGGTTCGCTCTAGCACGACACTATGCTAAAGAAGGTACATGGATGGCACCTGGATTTACGTTTGAAGATATGAGCTACAAAGTACATTGGAAACCTATATACGAAGCTATGCAGGAATTCATGACGTTGCCTGATAATGATCCTATTAAAGTTGCTGGCCTTAAACTAATGCCCAAAGACTTTAAGAACTTTCAAGAACGTAACATCTTTACTCGATATCTTAAAATGTCTATGGGTGCTTACGATCCTTACATTTATTATTATTTGTGGGAAGAAGGATCTTGGGATGACAGAACAGCACCTCGCAAACTTACACCAGAAGCAGAATGCTTCCCTAATGTAGTTAAGTGGGTTGAAAGTTTAGTAGGCACAGTATTCGTTGACATTGGCCGTGTTATATTCTTTCATTGTGAAGCAGATGGTATTCCGTTTGAACACAGAGACTTAGATGCTAAGAACGGAGTTAATGTTGTTAAGCCACATCGCAATGAATTTATACACATTCGCCCTAACACAAAGAAAGCGTTTTACTTGTGGGATCCAGAAAAGAAAAACAAAGTGTATCTTAATACACGAGCCGCATGGTGGAACGATGTTGACTGGCATGGCGGTGAGAAGATCATGGAACAAAGCTACAGCCTACGTATCGATGGTAAGTTTACAGAAGAGTTCCGCAAGCAGTTAGGCATTGATCATTTGGATACGTATTAATGAAATACATAGGAAACTACGTTGACTGGATTGACCAGCAAGGAATCATGGAACACATTAGCAAGTGCCGCGGAGACAAAACTCCTGTATGGCAACCAGCTCGATGGTCGGGTAATCCTATATTAGAAAAGTTTAAACAAATGGCTTGGCTAGGCTATTCAGGTAATCAATATTTCTTTCACCAAATGAATCCCAAGTCTGCTGAAATGCAGGATTTTAAATTTACTTTGCCAGAAGTACCAGAAAAAAGATCCAATGTTAATTGGTGGTTCGTAATGCTGTATCCCGGAGAATTTCAGGCAATGCACATCGACCCACAATTAACTGAAGTATCTAACCCTGTGCGTTATACAATGTTCTTGCAAGATTGGCAACCAGGACATATATTTGTTTGGGACGACAAATACATATCTAATTACAAAGCAGGTGACATGTATGAATGGAGCGATCCTATGACTGTACACGGACCTGCGAATATAGGATACAACACAAGGTACACCTTACAAATTACGATGTACGATTAACTTGCTCGTCAATACTGATAAACGGGCCACTCTTACCACATAGTATTTTACAAGCAGAAGAACTTTTTTCCTTCCACTTTGTATGCATTAAAGTATTCCAGATTTCTGTACTCATAATTTCTTTAATTGGATGTACTTTAGCATCAAGAGATTCTAGTCCTCCCAATTCTCTTATAATAGAAAATACCTCCGATTGGACTTCTCTAGCTATACCAGTGATACTAGTTTCATCAATTACACCGTATTTTTTGTATAGCTCTACGTCATAGTTGGCATATAGAAAGGATCCTATTAAGCAACAAGGCATAAGGTATCCGTTTGCGTCTATATAAAGCTCTTTAGAATCTAAAGTAAAACAACTGATATCGTTATTCCATTTTTTATAGTCTTTTAAATCTAAAAATTCCACTGGCTTAATATCGCTATTAGTTGGAGGTTCTAAATAATATTCTATATCGCCCACTCGACTTAGTACAGGATATTTTTTTCCAAATCGTTTACTGTCTTTTGTAGAAAAGTTTTTAAACCCTAACTCTTTAGAAATGCGTCTTGCTTCTTCTACTTGATGTTCGTTATGTTTAAACCGGATAAACATCCATTCAGCATTGCCACCGGCATCAATGAAGGCTCTTGCATTTCTTAAAATATTATCGTAGCTTGTTCCTATACGATATAAACTATGGGTATCCTGTAGTCCGTCAAGAGCAAAAATTACACTATGATTTGCAGGTAATGCTCTTGCTAAAGATTCCCACCATTGCGTGTTGTGTGCCGAACCATTAGTGCTTATATAAACTTGAATGCTAGAATTTTTTTCAGTGATATACTTGCACATTTCAATTAAGTTTGAATTAATAATTGGGTCACCAAAATCTCCACAAAAATTAATGCATTTTAGTTGGGACATAACAACATCGTTTAATATGTTCTGAAACTGCTCTAGTGACCAGTCGGCTGATATCAGCGACGGATTATCAATACCACCGTGAATATTTCTAAGGCACATTGGACAACTGGCTTGGCACCTATTTGTTATTTCAAGTTGTATTGTGTGTAGCTGATCAAAAGAAAACATTTAACTTCCTAAAATGTGAAATAAGTAACTGGGTTCTAAACCAGCATTACTACTGCTGTGCCACTCTTTATAATTAGACCACTTAATCACAGTATCAACAGGTTTGTTAAAAAAATAATCATCTCCTATTATTAAAAGATGTCCTTTGGCCATTTGTTTAATTATAACAGTATAACGTTTAACAGCACCGTGTTTTAAATATTCTTGCTCGTCTTCGTCGACATCCCAGTGCCATGGAGCCATATACCCTGGATCTATTTTACTAATCCAGGCTCTATGAACATGTTTTAAATTTAGTTCCTGTGCTATATGAGATACAACGCCGTCTGGAAAATCTTTCTCTGGATAATAGTTTGTCCACTTTATTGAATCTAAATTAAAGTTGGCTTGTTTCCATAAGTCTAATATTTTACTATACTCTGGATTAGATAAATTCCAACGTTGAGGATCAACAGTAACATCGCTACCGTCTTTTAAGTTATTAATAATAAATTCCCAATTACGCATTGTATATCTCTTCAAATATGCCAGGGAAAGGTGAATTAGGCCAATAAGTTTTTAGATGGCGTGTCATAGTAATTTCAAAGAATGTTTTAAAATCAATAACACCTTCCGCATCTGTTGATTCGTTAAATCTATAAGCACCTTCTGGACCTATGATACCTTCAATTGTTTTTCTTTCTATAAACCTTTCAGCATAGGGCACAACAGAATAATAGTCAATAGTTTTTAATATATTATCTTTCGATATAAAAAAGCAGTGGGGATACATGGCCATTTTATAAAATTTGTTTTGTTTACAAGAAATCAAAAAGTCTCGAATCTGTTCTTGCCAGCTGGGTAATTCATTGTCTAAGTTTCTAGTTTTATCAAATACTATTTGAGATAACGTTTCTTTATTCCATTCAATGAAAATTTTGCGGTTAGCATGATCTACTTCATACAACGTTGGTGTTGTTTTTAAATGCGATAGTTCATTTAAAAATCTTACTTCTCTTTCAAAAAACCATTGTAATAAATCTTCGTTAATTACTTGACCATCACCATTTCTGTAAACTTGGTCTACAACGTAATTCATGCACATGACATTCTTTTCAGGATTAACCTTAGGACTGTACAACATGTTTGAATCGTTAGGAGTACCGTCAATATTTAATTTGTAATAATAATCCCAGTTACTGGTGTCTGTCATGGTTTACTCCAACTTAACTTTTTATTGATATAGTCTTGTACTTGATCTTTAAATTTCTGATCAGCGGTATCGATATCGGAAACTTTAAATTCGTAAATTTCCTCATACTGATTAGTTTCATAGTAGGCAAATAGCCTATCTGACAAAAACGGATTACAGCCACGTAGGCCAACAAACCCGTTGTCTGAATAAAATGATTGTACAAGAGACTCTGCTTGATGCCAATCCATATCTTTGTGTTTCCATATAACTACGTCATTCCTAGTACTGCCTACGCCACCGCCTCTAGGAGTAGTAGACTTGAATACAACATTACCAGTTTCGTCTTTAGAAACTTCATATCCTGGATTTTGTCTAGCCTCTAATTTAACTAATCCGTTACTTACAAGTTCTTTAGTAAAACGACTTTGGTTTGTAAGAGTTTCGTCATAATCGGGAACTTCTAATATATGAGCACTAGCACTTTGCCTTAACCAATGAGTATTAAGCCATTGCAAAGACTCGTTCCACGACTCAACTGACTCTCCAGGAATGCCGCAAATCATTTGTATGTTTGCTCTATAACGTTTAGGTGCGTGGATATCAGTGTATGCTTGGAAGTCTAACAATCCTTCACGCAACTTATCTGGATCCATACCTTTGCGTACAAGTTTACCTGCTTCACGGTTAAATGTTTCAATGCCCATACTGTGTCCAAGGAAACCTAATCTAATATAAGTGTCCCAATGCTCGCGATGCTTAACAACTAAGTCGCCACGAGCAAAACCACAGATCCAAGGATTGTAATTCAATTCATCAACTGCTTCTGCGTACTTTTGTAATTTCTCTGGACGATCATTAAAAGTCTCATCCATAACACGCCAATTTTTAATGCCCCACTTTTCGTAACCTAGTTGCATCTGTCGTTTAAATTCTTCTTTGCTTACGCTAACGTCCTTGGCTTGTCCTATGATAGGAAAGTTACAGTAACTACAACTAAACATGCAACCGCGGGCTGTTTCAATTTGTGGACATTCCCAAGGCATCATAAAATCCCTGTCTTCGTAATCAACAAGATAGTTGTCTAAAGGAGCACTTGGATAATGATGTAGGCCTCTAATAACTTTTTTACTAGGAATGGTTATATCTGTTTTTAAAGTTTGACCTAATGTACCCACTAAGTGTTTGCATAATGCTAGGATAGCATTTTCACCGTAACTGTCAACCCAATAGTCTACACCTTCAGCAGGAGTTACCATGGCATTGTTGCCGCCCACTACTACAGGAATAGATGGATATGATTTCTTAAGCCATGCAATAAAGTCATTGAGATAAGGACTCCATGGATTTAAAAATGCCGTGCCGAAACAAAACATAACCGTCTTGTCTGTGGTTCTTGAACGTACAAATTCCTGTAATTCATCTAACTTCCAGAAGGCAGTGAAGTCAACAACTTCTGCGTCCCAATCATTCATACGCAGGAACGTGGCTACTCGATGAGGCCATAATACTCGCTCCCATCGTTTACCAGTTAGAGAAAAGAAAAGTACATGGTTCATTTGTCTATAACTATTTTAAATTTTTCAGTTGGGAACAACTTTAAATCTGCTAAACATTCTTTTGCTAATTTAAATGTCACACCATTCTCTAATACTGTAAATTCTGACATCATGTATTCTTTGTTCATTCGATGTAACCATGGGCTTATGATATCATCGAATTCAAATCTAGGATTTTCACATATAGGAAATATTTTTACAGTAATTAAATTTTCTATACTAGATTTATTAAGCAAATGACGTACTACTAATTGTGTTCTTTTAACTGATCCAAAATTTGCAGCCACGTGTCTTATACCTGTGTTGATTACATACCAGTTACCATCTGCTACAGTAGGAAACATTTTTTGCGAATCGATATCGATTAGAAAAGAATACTGCCCTTCAATGTTTAAATGATACCTATCATCGATATCACAATGGCTCATGTAGGTAGTACCGTGCTTTAATTCAATTATTCTTGCCTCACCTATTGGTGCCGGAAGAGTGCTTAGTATTTTTTCCCAGATAGTGTTTTTAAATTCTTCTTTAATTTCCCAAGGATCGTAAAAAAAATCTCCACTGGGACTATTTAGACTTAATCTAAAGTCAATAGCAGGTAAAGAATTTTTTGCTTCGTTTATAGTATCTATCGAAACTGAGAAAGGTTGCTGTTGTATCATAACAGATGTTTTAATTCAGGAAAAATTTGTTTGAAATCTGTTCCTCTTTGTTTGTCCATAATATTGATGTATTCTTGGAAATCAGGCAAGAGATTTGTATGGTCTTCGGCGTCCATCCAATCAAGGATGCCTTCCCATCGTTTCCATCCATAAGGGTTTGTTTCCCAAAACTCTGCGTCTTGTGTATAGTTGTCCCATAACCAGTCTTGCAGTTCTGCAAACAACTTGCGAACTTCCTGCTTATCTTCTTTAGGTAACACACGCAGACTTAACCAAGTTGGTATCCACAGTAAGTGTACACCACACAATCCACCGCCAGCAACCTGGCCAGCGGCATTAGTATCAAAATTAAGTTTCTTAAACCCGCTCTTTACTTTCCATTTGATAAAGTCTGGAACGTGTTTAATGTTTAAAATCTGTACAGCAAATGCAATATTAGTCTGGATCTTGTCGCTAGTATCTTCCAAGCGCCATAAGTTCTGTTCCACTACACTAAAATCAGTAGGGTATCGTATATAACCAACACGCTCGTGTAACCCGTCAAGACTAATACCAACTTTAACTTTTTTAAACTGTTCCCAAATTTCAATTATTTCTTCATTAACTGGGATGCCGTTTGTATTGTATCGCAAACTGATTTTGTTAGCATAACCACGCTTGATAATTTCTTGTAGAAATATTTTATGTTCTTTGATTAGTAATGGCTCACCACCAGCAAAGTATAACTGTTTAATGTTAGGAATCTGATCATATATCTGTTCCCAAAACTCTGGGTTTTCATGCCATCGGTTATCAAAATAATCTGTACGAGAATCTAATTGCTTCTTAATCAATGGGCTTTGAAACAGTGGATATACTTTCTTATGTTCGGGCACCCACAAACTACTGTCATGGCGACTACACATAATGCATTTTAAATTGCAAGTGTTGCCTAATCTTAAATCTAAATATTGTAACTTGTAAGGAACTGTGCCGTCTTCTTCTGTTTCGCGTATTAGTTCTTGTATATCAATCTGTTCTTGTAAATGCCAAGTTCCGGTTTCCCAAATACGTTTACTAGCGATTCCTTGCTGTTCTTCTTTAAAGCACTTAGTACAGCTAGCAGGTACTTCGCCTGAAAGCATTGTCTTACGCACCGACTTCATGTAGTCGTTGTTAAATGCTTCAGTGGGCAAATTATGAGAAAAGTTAGCAGGCTCGCCATCTTCCATTTTAACTAACCCAACTTCGTAGTCACCACTATCTGCACCTGATGCATTAGCTACACAACAAATACGCATATCACCATTTGGGCGAGTGGCTAGATGTATCCACGGAAGTACACAAAAACTAGGAGATCCAGTTAAGTCTGTAATCTGTTTTTGCCAATTTCCTAATTGAGTTTCTTCAGCCTGTAGCCAAAATACTTTTTGTTTTTGATCCATAAAATATTTATACACGCACATTATAGGTTAAATATTTCATGAATCGATTAAAAGTAGCCACAGGATACCTGTCTGAGTTTTTGGAAATTGAAAGACCGCAACCGTTGTCAGATCAAAAAATAGAATCTGCTATACAAGATGTACTATCTGGCAAACTAGATAAGGATATTACTGATAAGGTTTATACTGACTTTAAGTTTGAGACAACAAGATGGCTGTTTAATTCCAAGCTCAATCAGTTAACAGGATTTGACAATTTTGATCGTGTAGATATTATAAATGGTTGCACACAGTTTATAGATAACCTATACATGCAAGGCCCAGTACAAGTACTGCGCGGTGACTATCGATATCATGAAAGATTGGGATTAGCCTATGTTAAAGATGTGGGCTCGTTAATACCCGACATTCCTTTAATTGTAGCAATGCCGTTTCCTAGCATTGGTGCTCCACATCGAGACATGGAGGAAGTTTTGCATGAATGCAAAATTAAAAACATTGAAGTACATCTTGACGGCGCTTGGGTCAGTTGCTGTCGCGATATTAATTTTGATTTTAGTAATGAAGTTATTAGATCCGTTGGCATCAGCCTTAGTAAAGGTCTTGGTTTAGGATGGAACAGAATTGGTTTACGATGGACTAGACAAAGCAAACCAGATAGTGTTACAATAATGAATGACTTTCATATGAACAATCGAGCATTGGCTATGATTGGATTGCATTTTGTTCGTAATTTTCCAGTCGATTATCTATGGAACAAGCATGGGGATCGATATTATAAAATCTGCAAGGATTTTAATTTAATACCTACGAACAGTATACATCTAGCATTACAAGAGAATGTTCCAGTTGGTGTAAGTCCATTAATAAGGTATTTAGAAAATGCAGGTTTGTAATGTTGACGGAGTAGAGATTCCGTTTGAAACTAATTGGAATACAGTTGCTATCAGTCTTAGTGGTGGCGCCGATAGTGCCCTGTTATCTTACCTGCTGTGTACCTTAATGCCCAATTTAACTGATTTACATTGTATCAGTCATACACGAATGTGGAAAACAAGACCGTGGCAGGAATGGGATAGTCTAAGAGTTTTTAACTTTTTAAAAAATAAATTTCCTAATATTAATTTTCATCGCCATACCAACTTTATAGCACCTGATTTAGAATACGGCAATAAAGGTCCCACATTAACTGACGAATACGGTAAACTTGTCAGCGGCGACAATATACAACAACGTGCTTATGCGGAATATGTTTGTCACAAAAATAAAATTGTTGCCTACTATAATGCAGTGACTTGTAACCCTAAGTCAGCTAGTTTTAAAGGATTGCCTGAACGTGATGTAGAACCTAACGACAACAACTCTCATCTAAGATTAATGCAACACATGGAAGGCTGGGCCATACATCCTTTTAGATTTATTGAAAAGTCGTGGGTTGTAAAACAATACAACAGACTTAGCATAACAGAGTTATTTGAAATTACTCGAAGTTGTGAAGGCGAATTTGAAAATTTAAACTACAATAATTATACTCCAAATCAACACGTTCCTATATGCGGAGAATGTTTTTGGTGCAAAGAACGCGAGTGGGCAATTGAACAATCAAAGTAAAACATTTTGTATGCACCCTTTTACAGGGTTAGCAACTAGGGAAGACGGTGCTATTTGTGCCTGCTGTCGTAGCCATCCTGTTGGTTTTATACAAGAGCAAACGCTAGAAGAAATATGGAACAACGATACTATGAAACGTATCCGTAAACAAGTTCTTAATGATGAAAGACCCCCAGAGTGTGAGCCGTGCTTTAGTTTAGAAGACCAAGGTGTTGAAAGTTTAAGACAACGGCATATAAGAGGTAAGATACCAGAAGCACGTATTAACTTATATCCTAATACACAGTTACAAGAAGTAATGCCGTTTGAAATTCCTACTATGGAACTTAAACTAAACAACTTATGTAATTTAAAATGTCGTATGTGCCACCCTATGGATAGTACCAGCTGGAATGACTGGAACGAAGTTAAAGACTTTTACAAAGCAGAAGGTAACATAATGTATGCTATTGTAGAAGAACATAACTTAGAACGTAAACCGTTTTTAGATAAATTCCAAGACGATCCTCGTTGGTGGGCTAGTTTAGAAAAACTATTACCACATTTTCGTCGAGTCGAATTTGCCGGCGGAGAGCCGTTAATGGATCCTCAGCACTATCGAATATTAGATATGCTTGCTCCGTATGGCAATCAAATCGAAATAAAATACGCTACAAATTTATCAACATTAGGGATTAAAGGAGGAAGAAGTGTTCACGAATATTGGCCTAAGTTTAGATCAGTTGCCGTTAATGTCAGCATTGACGGGATTAATGATGTTTACAATTACATACGCGGTAACGGCGACTGGAATGTACTTGTACAAAATATCAAAGAAATTCAAAAAATAAAAAACATCAGTAGAATAGTAGGTGCAGTAACAGTTCAAGCTAGTAATGTACTAATACTCGATAAAATGATTGAACACTTTTTAGATGATTTAGGCATTGTATTTCATACACATCGTGTTGAATACCCTAAGGTGTTATCAGCACAAGTACTGCCACCGAAGTTAAGAGCCCTTGCTATACAGCGATTACAAGAAGTTAGTTATCGTGTTAAAGATTTTAAACTAGTAAAACAACATCCACAATTACTAGAATACACACTTGGGCAAATCCAAGATAATATCAATTACTTAAATGCTAGAGACCAAAGCGATAAGTGGCAAGATTGCATAGAATTTAATCGTAGATTAGATACTACTCGCAATCAAAGTTTCACAGGTGTAACTCCAGAGTTCAAAGCCTATGTTTAAAATAATTTTAACAAATGGTGTAGAAGATACTGAGCTTACGTTTAAAGTAAGAAAAACTCCAATCGCACAAAAATGGTTTGCAGAACTTTGTAAAGACTATCCTGTATACGAAGATGATAGATTTAGTAATTGGAATGATCAAAGTAATTTAGTAGAAGAACTTAATAAACAAATAGACATTATTAACTCTTACGACAATATAATAGACCAAAAAATATCTAATAGTATTACACAACAGGATTTAAATTATCTTCATAAGTTTTTTGAAGACTTGCGAGGAGAAGTAGTTGTAGGAACTGAGTGGTATCATAAATCACCAGAACATGTAAGAATAGCTTTGTCACAATATAATGTATTGATACATAAATTAGAAGAATACCTTAGATCAAAAAACTACCCAACACTAGTAATAACTTTTAAGGATCGTCCGTGGTTTGAATTAGATAAAGATGATATTAAACATTTTACATTTTGTTGGCAAAAAGGAACTGTTTATATAAATTACTGTCATGTAGGAAAACCTATATTAGATGTGTTTAAAGATCACGATAAGATTGCAGAAGGTGTTAGACCTCAAACACATTATAGTGCAGACCTTATGATAAAGTTTGGGCCGCCAACTAACAGTTTAGTTTATCTGTTAAGAAAAGTAATTATACAGATGTGGTTAAGATTTCAAAAGTTTAAATTTGAAAATACAAATATAGGATACATACCTGTAGCAGATATAGTTGAGGATTTTGATATAAACAACTATAGAAAATTTAATAAAGTTAAAAGTGTCAAATGCATAAAGTAACTAGTCGCTGGCCTCATCAAGATAGTATTAAGGTTGAATGGAACTTGGGCAAACGTTGCAATTACGATTGTAGCTATTGTCCTAGTAGCATACACGACAATACAAGTCCTCACACTGATATAGAAATTCTAAAATCTGCTGTGGACAAATTAGTAGCTTTAAACAAACCTATACGTCTTAGTTTTACAGGCGGCGAGCCTTGTGTACACCCTAAGTTCTTCGAACTAGTCAAATATGCAAAGTATAAAGGTGTTAGTTGGATTAGTGTAACAACTAACGGAACCTTGCCGTTTGAGTTTTATCAATCATTGCCAGTAGAACAGTATGTGTTTAGCATACATTTTGAATTTGAGTGGCGCCGCATAGTAAAGACTTTGCAAGAACTAGCAGATAAATCTAATAAGAAACTTATTGGACAGATTATGGCACACCATGATTATATGCAACAGGTTAAGTTTGTTCGAGGTTTATTGATACACGACAGTATTCCTAGTACTGTTAGACGTATTCGCTGGACAGAAGGTGACCATAATTTGTTTGACGACATGCGTTATCATCCAGATGACTTACATTGGATTAAAGAACAAGATGCTACAGTACAAGGCAACTGTGTAATCGATGACGAAAAAGTAATCCATGCTAATGATGTAATTAAACTACACCTGAACAAATATAAAGACTGGACATGTAACGCTGGTCTCGAAAGCCTCATGATTAATTGGGATGGGGAAGTACATCGCGCAACTTGTAGAGTTGGTGGTAGTCTAGGCAACATATATGAAGATACCTTCGTTGCACCTAGCGATCCAGTTATATGTACTAGAGACTGGTGTACTTGTGCCGCAGATATTCCGTTGACTAAGACTAAAACTTAGTTTTACTGATGTGTGTTTCAGGAGTACACACACAGTTATATTTTGTACATATTGCTGGTTCAGGATTCAAAATAAACTTGTCAACGAAATTTACATCTAATATATTATAGTCAAAGTCTAAGCCATAAAGATGTTCGTTACACGACCCTTTGATATCGCCAGTCCATTCAATGTAAATTCCTTCAAGACCAATATTGCAACTCCAGCCTTTAAAGTTGTTCCAGTTTTTATTGATGTAAGTTTCAGATTTTGCTTTGATTTTAGATCCGTCATCTAACGTTGCAACACTTTCGTATAAGCGTATTTCTCCAGAAGTAATTAAGTGACGATTCTTCCATAACCATACAGGCCCTGGCAGGCGTTTCAAACCTCTACTCAAATACTTTTTTTGCTCATCGTTGTATTTTAAATCTTCCTTGGTTACTTCTTTAATATTCCAAAGACTACTAATCTCAGGTTCTATGATCTCGGCCGCTTGAATCATAAATCTGTTTTTACTATTTTTCTTTAAGTAATTTACAGCATCGACAGATTGATCCCAGTGTTCTATATCCATAAGAACTTTAACCGTAATCTTCTTACCAAACTCGTACATAGTGTCCGCTACTGCCATCGTATGGTCTAAGTTAGCTTGTGCAACATGATGTGTTAAATGAACGTTATCAACCATGTGACCATGTTCTTTCCACCATCTTAAAGTTCGTGAGCCATTGGTAATCAGAGAAAGGTATACGTCATTCTGTTCTTTTATTCTTGAAATAAAAACATCCAGGTCCTTCCATAACGTAGGCTCGCCGCCTGCAATTTTTAAATGTATCCTAGTCTTACCTAGTTTTTCTTTATACTCTTTGAGTAAGAAATTAAAGTTTTTTACAATCAAATCTAAATCTTTGGGACTTGTGTATTCTCCGGTGTTGTTATTAGGAAAACAATAACGACAACTAAAATTACATACGTTGTTAGGGTTCCAACGTATCTCTAGTATGTTTTCTTTTTGAGTAGAAACTATTTTGATAGGCTTCACAGAGATCTTCCAATTATCATAAATCTTTTATATAAGGGTAACTCTAGTTCACCTGCCCATAGAACATTTAAATTACTCTGAGTTTTAAATTCTTCTAAACTGTTAGCTATTCTAACGTGCTCAGGTATATTGTAGTTGTTACTTTGTAAAACTATTAGACTGTTGTGAGGCATACCGCTTAACCATAAATCATATTGGTCCTGTGTAATATGTTCGCAACTTGTATTGATAACAACATCTGCGTCACTGCGAATAGCACACATGTCTGCTGTTACTGCACGGAACTTACCAATCGTTTCCTCAATCTTATTCATGTTAATGGCAATGGGTTCACAAGTGGCATCTATATCTACACTTCGAATATTAAGAACAGGAATATCGCTTTGAAATAACATACTAGGTAACACGCCTACCCAGCCGCCGTGAATGTCACCTGTTGCAAATTTTTTAACATGAGGTCTTAGATTTTTGATGAGCCATTCTTTACTCTTGAGTTGTCCTGACCAGAACGCATCCATAGTACGCATAGGATCTGGGCTTTGGCGAATGGCCTGCATCCAGTGATGTAAGTGTTCTGTATTAATTAACAAATTGCTCTCCCGACTTGTCAAAATACCCGCATTGTTTACTGCACTCCATTAATGGTGTGTCAGTCCAAGTTTTTTCAACTTTATTAAAAAAGTTTGAATCAAAAATTTCTTGTAATGTCTTACTAGATAAATTTGGAAATTCTCCAACAACATCCATGTACTCAACTCGATTGTCTTGATTAGGCAACTGCCAAGAAAAGTCTAACCAACAACAAGGACTAACAGATCCGTTAGAAGCAACATATAGCTGTTTGTATTTTACTGCTTTACATTGTATAGCTGAAGGAACTAATGATATTACTTTAGACGTAAATGTTTTACTAAGATCAGTCGGGTATAAAATATTAATTGTTTTACCACTTTCATCTAATACATGAAATTTATCGTCTTTAAATCTACTTGTATGTTTAACAGTAAACTTTTTAAAATTTAACTCTTGGCTTAATAAGCGACAACTATCTACTTGGTGTTCATTATGCTTAAACACCAGCATGTGCCATTCTGCTTCGCCTCCTGCAGAAATAAATGATTGAGCGTTTTCTAAAATCTTATTAAAATTTGTGCCAATGCGATATATGGCGTGTGTATCTTCTAAACCGTCAATACCAAACGTGACTCTTACTTTTGCTTCAGCTAAGTGCTGCCACCAATCTACACTCCTAGCACTACCGTTAGTGTGCATACTTAAACGCATAGATGGATTGGTTTCTCTAAGGTATTGGAATATTTCTAGGCAATCTTGTGCAATAATAGGATCTCCAAGGTTACCGCACATGAATAAACTATCTAGCTGTCTAATGAATTTTTCATCAAACCATGATTTAAATTGTCCTAGAGATATTTCATCTAATGTCATTAACGGATTAATTGGACCACCGTTAATACGTCGTGGACACATAGGGCACCGTGCTTGGCACTTGCTTGTTAATTCTAAATGAACATCTCTGATATCTTCTAACTTATACATTTTGGTATCTTACTGTCCGCACTACTAACACAGCTAGGTGTAATACAGCGTTGCGGTTCCTTAAATAATTCAAAGCCATCTAATGTACCTAATGGCTGGTCATGACAACTATAACTGCGCTTAACTTCATTACCTCTAATTATAACACTTTGATACCCTGCATTACAAGTCCAATTGGTAAATTTATTAAAACCAAAAGCGTTGAATCTTTCTGCTTGGTCAAACAAGTGTTCTGTACCGTCTGCTTCGTATAATGCTACTTGATACAATTCTTCTCCCTGTGTTGTTTGTGGGAAACCTGTTTGCATCTTGTGTATCATATCTTCAGTGTAACCATCAACAATGGCACTAGCAGTATCATTGCTTTGCGGTTTAAGTGTTACATTAATACCGCGACTGTGAAGTCGTTCCATGCGAGCATACAGTTCATAAAACTTTTCTGGAACCATTACTTGGTTTACTGTAACATGAACCAGCTCGTATTGTAACTGCAAACACTTGTCGCCAAACTCTTGCTCCTTGGCAAACTCATCGTGAAAGCTGGCTGTAATACTTCTGCGTTGTAGCATCTCAGTATTTGAGCACCAAGTTTTCCACCATTTGCTTCCAGGACTCAAATTGGTTGTCATATGCACACTTTGATACGGAGTTTGGGTACCATCGTCTAAGTGTTTGATCAAATCTAGCAACTGTTTGTAGGCTGTAGGCTCACCACCGCTAAACGACCAATGGAACTGGTTAAACCCGTTGGCACGTGCCTGACGCTTAATCTCATCGACGGTGTGCTTATACACCTCTAGCGGTTGGTGATCAACTTTATCACTGCGAGCATATGGCCAA
>JACCDO010383776.1_pt1 | contig 24071 bp, 31 predicted proteins | sample 7446101 | NCBI WGS metagenome assembly JACCDO01 (sample SAMN15323440, study PRJNA562643) | freshwater metagenome | isolation source: river surface water | place: USA:Blue River Watershed | collected 2017-08-16
GATATTAAGGGCTGCCACGGGCGCAGCTGTGGCCGCTGCTACAGGAGCTGCAGGCACAGGCGCAGCAGCAGCCAACGCAGCCTGCCAGCCATCCTTCACGACCTGCCGGCTGAGCCCGAAACATTCCTCGAGGCGCTGGCGCTGGCTAGCAGTCCCAGTCCAACCAGCCTGCAGCCTCCTAACTGCCGCAACAGCCTCCCCTATATTATTATCAGCGTAATAAAGCTCTTCATATAACCCCCCTAATTGCTTGAGCCAGCTGCTATTATGGATGACAGGAATGCCCATATATGCGCAATCGAGGTGCATATATTTTCCAGGGACAAATCGTGAGTGTGCAATGACACAGCTGCGAGGTTGCAGGACCCAATCGCAGCAGCGTTGACGGCCGACGAATTGATAACCGACCCCTTCCGCCTGCAGATGTTTGAATACATTCTCCATGAAGAATTTACTTTCCTTAATTGCATCCCCATTATGGACATATACCTGCTCAATTGGTAATGAGCCCTGCCGTTTCACCTCTTCGACAATTGCTAGGGGGATGACTGCAGAGCTGCTATTACGAATGTTGGATTCACAGATGTGGACTATCCAGGGACTATCTGCAGGAACAGCGCCTGCGGTTGCATGCCAGTCAGGAGCGGTGGCAGACCAGGGCACAGATGCGAGATACTGCTTGAGCGGTGTCGCAGACCAGAAGAATGGCAGGCGGCGGCAGGGCAGACCCTTGGAGAGCGCAGACCACATTTCGCGGTCCTCCTCCTGCAGAGTATCCCACATCCAAATCTCATCAACTCCCTCGAGGTTCCTACGCAGAGTCTGGCAGGGATAGACCGTTGCATCCAGTTCCCGCATACAACCGTTATCACGCACAAAGAAGACGCAACGGTCGGCGAGGCGGCGGCGCTCTGCCGCAGAAAGAACCCCTGTCATGTCAATTAGGAGGTCCTGTTTGATTTCCGTGGCAGCGGGTGTAATAGCCCAGACCCCTTTGGCGACCTCATCAAATGGTGCATCAGTGACGACAGCAGTTCCAATATTTATTAAGGTAACCTCGTGGCCGAGGACACCAAGTAGCTCTGCGACATTTAGGGTAGCAACGGACATGCTGCCACCAAAATAGGAGCCGCCTATACAGCATGCGATTCCTATCTTCATCTTCCTAATTGCTAGAGCGGGGCTGGTGCTTTATGTGCTGCCGCTGCCGCTGCCGCTGCCGCTGAGTCCCAGAAGGCCCGCCCATGCCCGCTGGACCGCTGGATTATGCACACTATATCTCCAGAAAAGCATCTGCGCCTGACTCATCTTATAGGCCTGTGCCGTGACATGGCCTCGCGATTCCCTAAATGCCGCTAATAGACTCTCAATGCTCGCCCCCTTATATGAATAACCGTATTCGGCCCAGCTTTCACCATTATGGATGACAGGGAAACCGCAATAAAGGAGCTCCAAAATCATATAATTGTATTCGTTATTGACCTGATTGCAGATGAAGGTGGCGTGTGGGTATTCACGCAGGAGGTCAACAATGGAAGCGCGCTCCTTGTAGGCCGGTTTGATAGTGAGATTGCTGGCGATATTTTCATTAAAATGGGGGCTGAGGACGAGTCGATGACCGTTGATAACAATGATGCGCGGGTTCCAGTCAGGGTTGCGCTGTTTCTGTTGCTCAAGCGCGAGCAATGGAATGAGGCTACATTTCTGGAAGCTGATATTCGGCTCCATTAAAATAATGGTCTCAGGTTCGTCAGCAGCTGCAGGGCGCCATTTAGGGAATTGTGTGTTGAACCGTGTAATGAAGCATGGGTCCCAGACGTAGGGAACAATCTTCGCTTTCGCTGCGTCATATACTTTATTGAGAATGCCGGCATATTCCCGATGCTGCTCATAATGGGGCGAAACCCAGATTTCATCCATTTCGCCGACGACATGGTGATTGAAGAACATCTGCGTGTAGAACTGCGACGTCTCCACATCAATGTTGAGGATATTGCCGAGGTAGATTTTCACATTCCTCGCGCCGAGCATTTTCATATATTTGCGGAAATTGGGGTCAACCGACATGCCTATCTCGATATATGTATGGACAGGGAACGGCTTTTGCATGAGGGCTTCGACACCGATTGTGCGGCAGCCGGCCAGGATTTCATCCACACTCCCTGGCTCCGCGTTCTGTAAGAAGAAGGGAAGGCAGCCGATTCCCTCAAGTAGCTTATAAAATATATAGATATTCTGATACAGGCCGTTAGTGAATATGGAGCCTTTGTTAATGGGCGCGGTTGCAAGTAGGATGACGGGGCGTTCGACGAGTGATGTGGGGACTGGTCGTTTGAAACATGGGGTTGTATCGGGATCGCCGGTTGTCCGATTCATGCCTGGGAGAGCGGCCGCCATTACTAATTGCATTGGAGGGCAATTTAAGTGTTGCAAAAAATGCACTGCATTTTTGGCATAAGAAAATAATCACTTAGGGAAGTAATGGAGGTGTTTGAGCTCGGTTTCGATTCGCGCGTCTTTGCGCCGATTCGGCCGTCCCAGCTGATGGATTATAAGGATGCGTGGATGTATTTTCAGTTTGTGGGGAAATACAATTATATGGTGCAGCAAGCGCGGCTTGCAGGGTCGCAGGAGTTCTCTTATTTTCGCTTTCCGAGTAATGAGCTGCAGTCGAAGTATAATTTGGGGCTGCGTCTCTATTTGAAGCAGTTTCCTCAGTATGCGAACAATTTGGCGGTTATTGTGCCGTTTCAATACTAAGTGGGGGGAAGCAAGTTCCCCCCACACCCCCGTCCCTAAATAGCTCGGTGGCTTCGCCACCTACGCAACAATCAATTAGGAAGTTGCATACAATCTCATAATTGATTTATTATAATTATCTAAGCAGTCCCTAACTGATATATAAGCAGCAGTTAGGGAGTGTGAAATCAGCATCTGCGAGACGCAGACAGCAAGTTGCAGGTCTGCCAGGCAGGTCGGCCGACAGGCCAAAACATTCCTGGCAGGGAAGTCTGCCACCTGCAAGTTGCAGATCTGCAAGTTTGTCGCAGACGCAGATTCTTCCTTAAATCATGCCATTGCACAATATTCCCTAATTGATATATGGAGGTGCAAACACTATCCCTAAATGCCAGCGAGGAGGCCTGAGGCCCTTTAGGTGCCCTGCCCAGGGACAATTAGGTGGTTGCATGCAATTTGCACAATACTCGTGATATAACAATTAGGGAATAGTTTGATACTCCCTAATTGATATGACAATCTGCGTCTGCAAGTCGCAGATGCAGACATCCTGCTCGCAGGTGACAGACTTCCTTGCCAGGAATGTTTTGGCTGGCTGACCAGACTCTGCCTGCCAGGCAGACCTGCAAGTCGCAGATGCAGATTTTATATGTCCTAACTGCTACTCATATACCAATTAGGAGATTGTATTCAACTTCCTAATTGATTGTTGCGTAGGTGGCGAAGCCACCGAGCCGGCCGTGCACGGGCCGACCCGTGCCTTAGTGCTTCTTGAATGTCTTCTTGGCTGCCTTCATGGCATCGCGCAGCTTGTAGTTCTTGTTGGTCTTCTTCATCTTGCGATACACCTCCATCACATGCTGGTTCCACTTCTTCAGGGTAGGGCTCAGCTTGCGCTTGCCACCCTCCTGCTTACGGCTACGGTTCTTACGAGTGACGGCCATTTTGTTGCTTCTATATATCGGGTCGAAAAAAAGTGATGGTGGGGTGATAAAGGGAGGCTAGGGTGTCCCAAGCCCGTGTTTTCAAGCCACTGCCAGCCAATATGTCTTCCACCGCTGGCCTTAGCAAGCGCATTCCCGCCGGCAATTGCACGCACTGCGTCAACATCCTAATTGACTACCAAATCAAACACACGGAAGAGAAATGCCCGCTCCGGGCTTCCCTTTATTGCCTTCACTGCCGTAAACATGCCGGTCATGCAACAAAGGACTGCCAGGCAAAACCGCCGGACCATGTTTATGCATCGAGCATCCAAGGCATCCAGCGGCAAATTGCACGCAGGCGAGAGGCAGCTGCCGCAGCTGAGAGAGAGGAACCCGATGTTGGAGCCAAGGAGATTCTGGACAATGAAAAGGTGCTGCGGGAGTTCGTTCGTGCCCGCATTGGAATTCCTGCAGTGAAACCCGAGGAGAATAAGAAGCGCATTAAGGAATGGGCGAAGGCGGTCGGGACAGCTGTGCGTTATATTCCCGATGAGGCCGCCGTCGATAATTTCGCAGAATATGATAGAATCTATGCGGAGCTCAACCCGAAAACGGCAGCAGAGCCGGCACAAACGCAGTAGCAGTGGCAAACGTAGTGGCAGTCGCAAACATAGTAGCAGTCGCAAAGTCCACCATTACACCTGCAAGCGTCGCCTGCGTAATAAGAAACAACTACAGAGGCATCGACAGAGGCATCGACAGAGAGGCGGCGTCGGCATCGTCAACCCCGTATCTGACCGTGATGCATTTGTTGTAAAGACCGTCGAAGGAGTCCCTACGCCAATGTCTGTTGAAACTTATAAGGACGAGTTTGAAGGAGATGCGTTCGAAGATAAAGCAGGGTTGTAAATACTTAAAGACTTGCTAACATGTCAAGTTGTGGTGGAATAGAGCAAAAAATCTCTATAAACTACCAAATCACCGGTGCGGGACGGTGGACGCGAGCGCCTTAAGAGCGCTTCCTAACGGGTACTGGGTTCGACTCCCAGCGGTGATAACTTCCTTAGAGTTTCTATAAAATCTCCAAAGAAGTATTAAAATTTTTTCTCTGCCCTATTTGGCCTAGCGCCTTATAGGGTTTTTTGCATTTATATGATACTATTTTGTTAAATTGTTACTTTTAATCAGTGGCTGCACATCTACTCCAGCGGAGTCCACATGCCACCATGGTTCACGAACTCGGCCGCATGCGTCTCATCACTAATTGTCTTCTCCCAGAGCCACATGCTGCCCTTCGACCCATTGGGATATTCGCAGTTGAACTCCCACACGCGCGAAGTGGGGTGGTCAGGACTGAGTCCTAGCCACTGTGTCTCCTGCGTGCGGATATACTCATTACGCGTGCCGACCATAGTCATCGTGTAGGAATATCCATTGATATCGCGAGTAAAGCGATAGGGCTTGTTGAGCTGGAGCTCGGCGGGGTTACGGATGCTGAAGGACATTTTGGTTGCAACCTCCTCATTACCGGCCACATGGAATCAATTTTTTTGCGGCGCCTCCTGGCCCATCACCACCTAAATGCTCCACACAATTTCTACACAATAGCGCATCAGAAAATGCCGAACATGAAAGGTGGAAAGAACTACAAAAAGGGGAAGGGCGGCGATGCAGCTGGCCCTGCATTTATTGAGAAAACGGATGACCAGCTTTATGGGCGTGTTATTAAGAATTTGGGGAATTGCAATATGATTGTATATTGCGCGGACAATCGCAGGCGATTCTGTCACATTCGTGGGGCAATTAGGAAGCGTGTGTGGATGAATCCTGGGGATATTGTGGTGATTAGTGTGCGGGATTTCGAGAAGGTGGAGGAAGGTGACATGGAGCGCGGGGATATTATTGCGAAACATGATGTGCGTGATTATGGTAAACTCAAGAAGCATGCCGACTTCAACCCGCGACTGCTGTGCGAGCTCGAGAAGATTAATTTCGATAGCGACCAGGTGGGTGGAATCATTGCAAGTATGATGGATGCAATGGAGCGGGGTGAGCCTCAAGCAGCCGTGGAGGATGGCTTCGAGTTTGACCACGGGGAAGGAGAGGCGCAGGAAGAGGAGGTTGCAGCACCGGCAGCAGCACCAGCATATAATAAACGCGCCGCCCGACTCGCAGCGGTTGCCGCTGATGACAGCATTGATATTGATGCAATTTGAGAGCTCTTAGTAGAATGGCAGCAGCAGGCGCGGCAAGACCATACCTTGTTTATCAGGGCGCAATGATTCCTGAAATCAACCTAAAAGGAAAATCTCTAGGGTTGCTTGTTAATACCAGGTATGTTTTACCATACAGAGAGCGACAATCTGACCCAATTGATAAATTTGTTATATTAGTAAAAGGTGGTCTTCCACGGCTTGTTATTGCAAAATCGAATCCAACATATGGCCTAGTAGAAATTAGTATTCCAGACTCAAATAAAATTACTGAAGCAGGCTTTGCAATAAGTAAACAAAATGAAGATGGTTTCGACTGTAAGTATGATAAAGATAACATAAAAAAAGATATATTAGAAAGACGCTTAGCTCTTGAAGTAGGCGGAACGTTACAAGCACCTACTTCTAATATATATGTATTTCCTGAAGAACATGTAGGTGGTCGTCGGCGGCGTATGAAGCGTAAGAGGACGCTGCGTAAAAAGACACGCCAAGCACGAACCCGCCGTTATCACAAATAACGTAACAAGCAATTAGGAGGTAGCACATGCCATTCATCGGGACCTATAAAGGCGTGATGCAGATGCTCGACTGGATTGAATCAGGGAAATGCAAAGCCGGCTGCCGCAGCGGCTGGCTGCGCAACTTCAAATACGCCCTCAAGACCCCGACCAACCCCCTAAAACTCACGGCTGCACAGCGCAAGACAATGAAGGCGCGGATGGCTGGCCTGAAAGGCAAACGGGCTGTTGTTGCAAAAACTCTTAAGAAGTATAAGGACCGCCCTAGTCCTCCCTATCCTGCCAATGAGCACTGTGGTGAGACCATGAAGGGGAATGATGGGCTGCTCTATAAGTCCGTTGCAAACTCCGCAGGTGTGTGCAGCTGGCGCAAACAGTAGAAGGTTTGAGGCTAAAATTGAAACTATGCAATTAGATGGTGCGGGACAGCATCCAATTGAATATTGACCGGCCCACAAGCCTTCAAAACTTTCGCACACGAATGCGCGGAGCCCCTGTCCATATCTTGCGCGGTCCCTACGTGGGTAAGCACGGCACAGTCATCAAGGCGAGCTTCGACGCGACCATCCAAAACACCGTCTACACTATCCTAATTGGCGAAGGTGAAGATGAAATCCAAATCACTGTGCCCGCGGCCGATTGCGCCATCTACTATCCTGTTGATTACAGAGTGCGCGTAATCAGTGGAACTTACACAGGGAAGCGTGGCCATGTCACTGCATGTAATTATAATGCGGCTGAGCGGTTCTATGAGATTCGCATCTGCCTGCCCGCGGACCAATTCGAGGCCTCGGCATTTGATTACCTTCCCTATGATATTCACATAACACTGCCTGCGACAATGTTGGCACCTGCAGTCTAAACCCTGAAAACCCCCTTAATCGCCTTGCCTGCAACTGCTTAAAATCATGGCATTTTATATACTAAATGATAGAATTGGATAGTATATTAAATAAAGTAGAGGATGCAATTATGTGTGAGACACAAGAAGAATATTTGAATTATATGTATAAGAATGATTATAATATAATGGTAGTAGATTCATTAACATTTGATATTAACGGCCCAAATTGGCAGAATGGCACATATATCGAAAAGAACGTTGATGCCTTTACAAAGAGGCCATATTTATTATTTAGAATAACCCATAAGGACCGCCCTCAATTAGGGTATTATGTATTAAGTGATTTTAAGTGTAATTTGCCATTTACTCTTTTAATACCAAATGAGCAAGAGGTTAATATAAAACGGTTTGTTCCAATTTGTGCATGTTTCCATGAACTCCGTGCACGTGTTTGGCTTGATACGCCAGATTTACCTGATAAAATAACATTTTCAATGGTTGTGCATGATTTTAAACGTGATATTCGTAAGGAACTTGCAGATACTATTTCAGATGGCCTAATTGACGGTGAGTGCATTTATAGGAATGGTATGGTTGGTATTAGGCGCCTTTAAAAATTGAATCAATTAGGATGTTGGCCAGAAAGTGTAACTGCCGACCGACACCATGCCTGGAATTGATGTAACACATCCTGAAGTGGCGGCACAATGGCATCCAACCCTAAATGGAGACCTCAAGCCGGCTGACGTGACTGCTGGGAGTCATAGGAAAATTTGGTGGAAATGCCCCAATTCATGTGTTGAAGGATGTGTGCATGAGTGGGAATGTGAAACAAGAACACGTTGCCTTAGAAAATATGGATGTCCTTGGTGTTGTTATCCTCAAAAACGCACTTGTATCCATACATCAATTCTATACACTCATCCACAAATTGCAGAGGAATGGCATCCAACTAAAAATGCTAAATTACTTCCACAAAATTTTGGAGCAGGATCAGGTCAAAAAATATGGTGGAAATGCCCAAATACATGCAAATTTGGGTGCCTACATGAATGGTATGTATCAATTGAAAAAAGATGTAGGGGCAATGGATGTCCATATTGTTGTAGTCCAAAAAAACAAATGTGTATCCATATGTCAATACAATACACACATCCCCTAATCGCAGCTGAATGGAATAGAGACAAAAATACAACTATTAATATTACAGATATTTCATATGGTTCTTATAAAAAAGTATGGTGGAAATGTGCAAAAGGACATGAATGGTTTGCATCTGTTTCAAATCGCACACGATTAAATAGAGGTTGCCCACAATGTGTTTATAAAACTGAAAGTAAATTACAAATATATTTGACAAAACACTATAATGATGTAATAACTCAATTTACTGCAGAATGGTGTAAATCACCTGTAACAAATTGGAGCTTTAGATTTGACTTCTACATCCCCGCCCTAAAACTCCTAATTGAATTGGATGGTGCACAGCATTTTCGGCAAGTTGCAAACTGGTCTGCATGTGAAGATACCCAAAAACGCGATATATATAAAATGCAGCGTGCCTTTGAACAAGGGCTCTCCGTAATTCGTCTGCTTCAGGAAGAGGTTCTCAATGAAACAGAAGAATGGCTCGACATACACCTAAAACCGCATTTAGGGGTTGCAGAGGAATGTTGCTATATATTTATAACAGGTGCAAAAAATGAGGGCATATATGCGGCCCACGAACTGCTTTTAGAGAGTGGTGAGGAAGTTGTATTCGAGGATGTGGAAAGTTGTGAAGGGAGTGAGGATAGAGAGGAAGATATTATTGCGATCGTCTAAATGCTCGCTGGAGTTTGATAACAGCCTTTTTTGCATTTATCCAATCACTTTCCCACATTTCAATTAGGTTATAGCCCAGGTCATTTATAATTTTATTTCTTTCTAGTGTTCTATTATACATATCTCCAAATGTTTTATTAATTGCATGTGGAAATACACTTGTAGTCTTATATTTTTTAGGGTTTCCGTGCCAATAATCTCCATTAAATTCATATATTGTATTTGTTTCTGAGCAATAACCATCTGCTCGATATTTTGTAGTTGGAATACAATATTCGCCACTATTTGCAATATGTTGTAAATTTAATTTATAATATTGCTCTATAAACAGAATCCATTCTAATCCAATACGCGAATGTGTATTTACAACACATCTTCTACATCCACATCCTTTTAAATGATTATAAGGATTTTGTTCAAATAACCCATGTATTTTACATCTTATTTTAATATTTGTTTTTCCATTTACCCATTCAGTTGACGAATAATCATATTTATCTCCATGGACGGCAATCGCTCTTTCTATAAATTCTTCAATTGTTAATGTCTGTTTTTGAGACATTGATTCGCGACCACATTGAATACATCCACAACCAATTAGGTGCACTGAAGGAAGTTGTTGAAATACTCCATGAACTGGGCATATAATTTCAACTAACGTTATATAACCTTTGTAAATAATTTTCGAATAATCATATTTATTATTATGTATTTTATGTGATCGTGTTTCAAATTCTTCTTTTGTAAGTCTTCTTTTATCAGCCGCAATTAATCGTGCACATTTATTACAACCATAACTAGTCAAATGATTATATGGAGTTTGCTCAAATTCTCCATGATCTTTGCATATAATTAAGATTTCTCTATCAACACCGTTTAATTTTACTTTTGAATAATCATATTTTTCACCATGCAATTGAATAGATCTTTCTATAAATTCATCAAACTTCATCATATGTGTCTGAGCAATTGAAACATAACCACATTTTTTACACCATTTTCCATTTACAATGTTATTTGGTTTTGTTTCAAATTCATAACCACATTCGCATTTAATCCATACTTTTTTGCTGTAATTTTTATATATATGGCGTGGTTTCAATTCTCCATTTTTTTCAGACCAATATTGTGCTTTTGAATGACTTGCAAATGATTTATTATAACATTCTAAGCAATCATCATTATCACATAACCGTTTATTTGCACAAAATCCACACCAACTCCCCTTAAAGATACTATTAATTATAGTATCAAAATCATGATAACAAACATCACATGTAAACCAATATTTTTTTAACTGATTGTTACATTTTAATGTTAAAGGAATTTTTTGTTCATTAAGGAATTCATTCCAACAAGATGCGCGTGGATGTTTGCTAAATAAATCATTAGATGTTAATTCCATAATAGTAGTTATCATTTGTAAATAAAATCATAATATCAATTTTCCTAAGAAATATATTAACTTTACGGGCTATCTTCAGGCTAAAAATGAAACGCCTTCTTAATCCCCTTTCCAGCCTTTTTCATTGCATTGCCGGCGTCCTTGCCAGCCTTATCGAGGGCCTTCCCAGCATCCTTTGCTACGCTTGTCGCTCCGCTTACAACCACATCTGCAGCTTTTACAGAAGTATCTGCGACTACATGTGCAGCCTTCTCACTAGCCGCAGCGACTGCTAGGGAATCCGCAACAACCTGCTTCGTGTCCACAGTCACCTTCACATCTGCCTCCACGCCGATGAGCGCAGCAACATCGCCTGCAAGAGCCACAGTTGCCTTACCATCCCTAAATGTCGCCTCGGCCGAGCCACCAGCCTCTAAATGCTCCCCAATAGAAACCCCTGCTCCTGCGCTCGCCTCCACACCTCGCAGAGCAACCGTTCCTTCTGCATCAACTCCCACAGCATTCCCAATCGATGCCTCGGCACCTGCCGCGACTCCATTCTGCCCTGCCTGCAAATGCGCTTCAACCTCCGTGCCAGTCTTCGCGTATGCATCGAGGCCTGCGGAAACACCACAGCCTTCGACCTTCGCGGTCCCATCAACGGTTAGGTGAGCCTCTGTGGTATCTGAATAGGAGGCCTCGACAAACACATTATTTCCGTCAAGGCCTGCGGCGGCCCCTGCGACCGTGCCGGTCTTTGCTGATACTTCAATGGCAGCTCCCAGTTGGTCGTTGCCGACGCTGGCACCTGCCGAGACAGTTAGGGAGTTGTCCAGGGACGCAGAGGCAGATGTTGGGGTTGCAGACGCAGATGTGCCATTGCCGGTTGCAGCAGATGCGTGGGCTTCCATTCTAATTGCATCTCATTAAAAATAATGATGTTAATTTTAATAAGATAGTTGTTAATTTATCATATTTATTTACGGTGCCGACGCGTCTGCTTGCGACCCTTACGTGTGCGCTTGCCACCATCCATTTTTGGTTCAAATTGAACAAACTTATCATACATGTAAAAAGTGTCTGGTGTATAACCTTGAAATTTTAATATAACCATAGATTCCATGCCGCCATGTTGACCGGGCATTTCTATAATCTCTTTATTTTCTAGTTTACCAAATACTCCACTCAGATTAACTGTTCCAAACGGAGCAGGTGCATAATAGTTACCAACTTGCAAATCAGATGATTCAATTAATTGATCAGCGGGCACATGCACTGACTTTGGAGGATTATATATTGTTTCTGGTAAATCTCGTTTTGACAGTCTAGATGGCTTACGATAATATGATGCAACTGGTAGTCGTTGTGTTTTAGAAGCACTTTTAATTCTTTTAGCAGGTGTGCGACCCATATACTTTACCTTCAGATTTTTAAAAATACTGTAAACAACCTAACCGGGACTTTTTAACACATCTACTCAAACACCATCGGCACACCGTGCTCCGCCCCAAACTCCGCAATCGCTATCATTGCATCGAAGCCGATGGCGCCGCTCCCAGGCGGTGCATGGCGGTCTTTACAGCAACCGCCGCCACCCTCACTGTCGTTGAAATGAATCAGCCGCAGCATGCCCTCATGGAAGAGCACAACCTTCTTAATATACGCGAGCGGGTCCTCGCCTGCCGCCCATACATGGCAAGTATCCACACAGACGCGCAGACGCGGGTTATCATCGAACCGGTCGATAAATGCCATGAACTCATCATGCGTGCAGAGGAGCTCCGTGCCCTGCCCCGCAGGAGTCTCCAGGAGAATGGGGCAGTCAGCAGTAGCGCTCTCCATAGCAGCCCTCAGATTCGCCTCCATGTTGTCGACGGCCACCTCGGGGTCCTGCGTCGTCGACTTCCCTACATGCACCACAACGCCCTTCAGGCCCATTGCGGCGGCAGCCTCGAGAGTGTCAGTTAGGCAGCGCACATTATACTCGTCCGTCTCTGGATTCACTGCAAGATTGATGAGATATGGTGAATGGACAAAGACCCGGTGGCCGGTTGACTTTATGAAGGCGGCGGTCTCATCAATGTCCGCCTGCTTCACGGAGACCCGCGTGCTGCGATTTGAGGAGATGAAGAGCTGCCACGGCGTCTCTGCTGCACGGTCTTTTAGGGATGCTGCAACGGACCCCTTCTTCTCGATATGGAGACCGATGTTGTGCTTGGCGAAGAGGGCTTCCCGCCGTCCAGCCGCGTCGGCCCCTGTGCCTCCTGGTGCCGCCTTGGCGGCGGCTGCCTCGAGGAATGCAAGATATGCTTGGCGGCTCTTGGCGGGCCAGTCATCCAGGTCGAAGGACCAAATATGCTGATGCAACGGTAACACCAAATGGACATCAGTCGCCGTCTCCTCGAGCGCCGCATAGGAGAAGAGCTGGAGCAGGAAGGAGGTCCAGTCCTTCTTCGGCTGTCCTGCAAGTTTGATTTCGAATATGTGGCCCTCGCTCACCATATCTGGGTGGCCCTCCACGTGGGGCGCGGCTCTGTTCGTAAATGTCGGCTCAAAGGCGGGAGCGCCCTCGAAGAGGTCCTCGAGCTCCTCGCGGGTTGCCTTCAGCTTCTCGATAAAGGGGGCGGTCGTCTTCGACTTTGTCACCTTCGCCGCGGCGACAGCATCGAATCCAGCGTGGAACTCCTTCGCCTTCTCTAAAAGCTTCTCTAAGGTGATATCGTCGGCCGCCTCACGCAGCATCGCCTCTGCAATGTGGCCCATGAGGCAGTATTGCTCCTCTTTGGGAAGTGCATTTAGGAGTGCGGAGGGGTATCCGGAATTGCCGAGGTCTTTGATGGACTTGTCTGTGATGACGCCCTTGGGTAGCAGCTTCTTGAGCGCGGCCGTCTCAGTGGTCCCGAGGGAGCTGAGGATTTGGCGGACGCGGAGCCTCTGGGTTGCGATGAGAGACGCAGGAGCGGTTGCAGCAGCTGCAGAAGACATTGTTGCGTAAAGTTGACTGGCGTGGCTTGAACTAGTTTGGACACCTGCAGAGCTGCGAGAAGCCGGTTTCAATTTTTCAGAGGCATGTATACAGGCGCAGGAATTCTCTTTGTCAATCGATGGCCGGCCCCTACACATTGCCTCGCAGGTTACCAGCCGAAGCGGGGCGGCATCACAGGGCTGGGAGGCAAGGCGGAGCCTGGGGACCAAGGGAGTTTCTACACAGCCTGCCGCGAAGTCCTTGAAGAGCTCCTCGGCATCGAAAGCCCAGTCCTAACTGCAGCTATTGTGAATCGTTATAAGCCAATTAAGGAGGTTGGCAAGGAGTATATTACATTTATAATGACATTTCAGCAGTTAGAGGATATTTTAAGGGACGTTGCTGAAGTTTGTAGGGAGAGCGTATATTATGGCAAGTTCCCGGTAACTGCAGGGGCTGGTAAGCCTCCTGTAACTGTGGCAGATTGCGTATTGGGTAGGTCACCGACCGCGGATGCAGAAGTGCAGGAGTTGGCGATTCTTCCTTGTCGACCTGACATAATCGTCTTAGAAGAGTTGTTAGAAGATATTGGGTTGGTTTTATAATATATGATATAGGTAGAAGGTGGAGGGATGAGTTATGCAAATGCACAACATATTATTGGCGAGCATAGTCGAGACCCGCGATTTCAAATGTATTATGGGCTTGCACAAAAGAATTCCACATTATCAATTCATAATGCTCGAAGAATTCAAGAAAAATTAAATAAACCCCTGTCTGAAGATATGCGTCTTGATTTATTAGCACAACTTGCTGCAATTGGAGACCGCCAAAATCCAACAATGGCTGTGGCTAAATATCGTGATCCAGTGGAAGCCTTTATGAAAAACCAAGCAGAACAAGCCGCGCTAGAGCAAAAAGCAGCTGCAGCGGAGGCTAGGTTCAAGTATATGATGTCACATGAAGGTCAACAGGCAGCCCTAGTAGCGGCAGCGATGGAGGAACAAGAAAGGCAAGCAGCAGAAGCTGCTGCTGCCGCTGAAGCTACTGCTGCCGCCAAAGCTGCTACAGCAGGTGCTGCAGGAGTTGCTGCCAATGAAAATGCTGAAGGACAAACATGTAGTTTTTGGGGTTGTAGGCGTGGGCGTAAAGGTCCACCTGCAGCTCCAAATGCCGCAGGTGCAGCTGCAGGTGCAGGAGGTCCACAAAAACCTTATCGTCGTAGCAAATCCCAAGGCGGCAAGCGCACCCTCCGCAAGCGTAGCAAGCGCTCCAAAACAAATCGCAAGCGCCGTCATTAACCCTCTAACAGCCGCAAGGTATCTGCCCAGACCCGTCGAATGCGTCCCAGCGTCATATCACGCAGATTGACAGCGCAGGCCGCCCGCTCTGCCTCCACAGCTGCATCTACAGTTAGGGGAACATAGGGGCTGAGCATCTCGGCATCGATGAGAGCCGCAGGGAAGAGGACTCGCAGAGTCCGAGCAGCTGCCTGCGCCTCTGCAACCTGCTCCTGTGCGAGCATGCTGTCGAAGGCAGGTGTTAGTCGCAGAAAGCAGGTCGGCAGACGCACGTCAGTTAGGGTGGGTAAGCAGATGCTTGTATTCAATCGATATTTATATCCAATGGAATCGCAACCGATTACACTGAATAGGAATGAGCCAGTTAGGGATGGATTGGCAGAAGCCCCTCCATAATTGGCATACTCAAGACGGGCACTTGTAGGAGGAAGGACGGAGACCACACGCTGTTGCACCTCATCGATGAACATCACAGAGGAAATCTCAATGTGGAGCTTCTTCAGGTTGCAGCCGGCTGCCACGGCCTCATAGAGCGCCATCCAGAAACTCTGGATGAGAATGATGGTCGACTCAGTCAGCGTGTGGAAGCCGTTGCAGGTGGGTGTGACGTAGACAGTTAGGGATTCGAGTGTGGGGCATGTGAGCCAGGCGTGCCAGAATTGTGTGGCAGCTGCGATGGATGGTGGGCGGCCGACAGTTAGGTGAGTGAAGCCGAGGGAGGCGGCCGTGTGGGTGGGCTGTGGCCGGCACTCGAGGCTATCTGCGGAGATGATGGCTGGGAGTGTTTGGACATTGTTGCGGGCCGCCTTGCGACGTGCGAAATTGTCGGCGGGGTTGTTACTGGGACCGGCCGCGAAGCGGACGGCTGTGGTGCTCGCTTTTGCTTTGGTTGGCGCTGCCGCCGCTGCTGCTGCGCCACCACGATAGGCCGCCTTAGTGGCCGCCATCTGAACATTAGTGACTGCCTTGCGATATCCGATGGTTGCTGGGAACATTTTGCTGGGTTGGTAATGGCTTGAAAAGAGGGTTGCGACATTCTTTAAGATGCCTGGGCGACGTTCAATTTTTTGCTCTGCGCGGCGCGAAAACAGCTGCAGTTAGGAGTGGGTAATGGCCGCAAAGGAGTGCAGTTAGGAGTGTGTGGGCTATCTTCTTTGACGCCTGCGGCACCTGCGCATCTGCCGCCATCATCTGCGCCTGCTCTGCTGCGATGCCCTCCTCGGACAGTGGTGGCAGGACCGGCTTCCAGGCAGCGAGCAGCTGTATCATCTGCGACTTTCGCATGTGAGAGGTGTGTCGAATTCCCTTCGCTTTGCAGATACGGCGGAGCTCATCTCGCTTGAGGCTGCTATAATCCATCTAATTGACCGGCCTGCGAATTATTCTGCGGCTTTGCCGCAGGGCCCTGCAGACCTGCCTAAATCTGCAGCTTGTAGTATCTACAGATACTCGCCATGCCTCCCGCAGACGGCTCCCCAGTCCTCTCTGCAGTCGCAGATGTGCTCAAGTTGCAGATTCTGCTGACCGCATTCGCCCAGGCAACCCCTGGCACGGCTATCCTACTTCTCTTATTGGCCACAGCATACGAGGCCGCCAACATGCATCTACCATCCCTAACTGCCGCTATTTGGAACGCCGTGAAGGCGGAGGGGCCCGCTGTCAAGCAGCCAGCAATCAATGACGCAACTGGCCCAAGAGCATTTATCCAGTTCGAGCGGAAGGCTGCTGCCGATAATCGGACCTCAGCAGCTGCTGTGGCCGATGCGCGAATTGAGGCGGTGCTAGCGCATGTCTGTTCCCTACCTGCAGCGCGGTCCCTGCGTTTCACCGGCCAGGAGTTCATTCCTAATTTCCAGGGTGCCCTCGAAATTGACACCGATATTTGGTTCGAGCTCATCGCGGCTGCTGGGAGCGGAGCCCAGCAGCAGCAGGAGGTGACGGCATATCGCCTCTTCTCAAATGACCACGATATCACCTATATCCACCGCTTCATTGAGCGCACCATCGATACCTACGAGCAGGAGAAGAAGAACAAGCTCGGCACCGAGACCTACTACTTCGACCAAATCACCAATGTGACGGACGGTCGCTACAGTCTGCCGACGCCGAACGGGTTCTGTGCATTTAAGAAGAGTAAATTCCTCTCGAACCGGTCCCTCACCAACGTCTATTTCCCGCAGATGGACGATTTGGCCGGCCGTGTCGATTTCTTCATGAACCGTCGTGACTGGTATAATGACAAGGGTGTCCCGCACACTCTCGGCATTGTGATGCACGGCCACCCAGGTTGTGGCAAGACGTCGACAATTAAGGCGATTGCAACAGCGACGCGGCGCCATATTTTCAATATTAGCCTGAGCCAAATCAAGACCAAGGAGGCGCTGAAGGACCTCTTTTACAATGATGTCATTCACATGTTCAATGGGGAGCGCCTGGAGACGCTGACGCTGCCAATTAAGAACCGCCTCTATGTGATTGAGGACATTGACGCCATGGATAGCGTGGTTGTGAAGCGCGGGCCGGCCGCTGCGGCGGCGGAGGAGCGTCGCAAGAGGAAGGCGGAGAAGCGTCGCGAGATGATGCGTAACCTGGGCCGCGAGGAGGAGGTGGTGGAGGATGAGCTCGACCTTGCCACTCTCCTAAATGTGCTGGACGGTGTGCGGGAGACTCCTGGGCGTATCCTCGTGCTCTCTACGAATTATCCGGAGCGCCTCGATGAGGCCCTGATGCGTCCTGGGCGTTTCGACCTTGTCCTCGAATTCAAGAAGCATAGCATTGAGATGTTGGTGCGTCATATGGCGGGCTTCTTTGACCTGCCGCCGAACTCGGAGCAGATTGAGGAGCTGCGCGGCGGCGGTGTGGACAATAAGTGGACGCCGGCGGAGGTGAGCCAGCTGCTCTTTAAGAATATGGGGAATATGGAGGGGGCAATTAGGGATTTGATTGAGAGGACGCCGGCAGATTTGTTCAGATTTGGTAGGCTGGCTGGGGCAGCCGCAGGCGCAGCCGATGATTTCTTTGGAGGTGCAATTAAGGGTTGGGGCGGCTGCAGCAGTAGCTGCCCTGCAGAAATCGATGCCAGCAGCATTCCATCCGCAGATTCAAACACCATCCAGGATGATGTAATCCTAAATGAGTTCATTCCAATGGTAACGGAGACGCAGAGTGAGGTGTTCGCAGATGGTCATAAAACTGCGTTCGGCCTGCCGAAACGTGTGGGATTTCCTTCAGGATATAATGGGAATGTGATTGTAGTGAAAGGAGGTGGTGGCAGCGGCGGCAGCGGCAGCAGTAGCAGCCGCTATATCAATGCACTCAGCCCTTCGAGTGCTCTGCAGTCAGGGCCGCCTCCTGGCAAAAAAAGTCCATCGCAAGGAACCCTGCTAAACACGCTCCATGATTATTATTCAGACATCAATAATAATTGTGATTACTTTAATGTCCAGGATTCCACGGCATCCTTCGACGATGGTAATAAATTCAGTGGGGCCCCTCTGTAAATGCCGCACAGTAGCTTAGAGAATATCCTAGTATGAACAGTTAGAGATGATTTTTACTATGATTGCAGCGGCAGCCACTGTCGCGGCTGTTCGAAATCTGCAATTCGGTTTCACAGTTCCGTCCATTAATATTCTACCGTCACAAGAGGCTAATAAGCCTCTGCTGAGCGCAGGGGTCGCACCCCTGCTGTCACAATCCATGCGTGCATCGGGTGCTGCTGCTGCAACGCCGTTCCCAACGCGGACCTTTACTGCCCTGCCCTCCGTGCCACCTCTCATCCCATCCCTAATTGCTATTCTTCCCTCAATTGAGCCGACCGACTCCCTGCCTGCTGCAACCGCGTTTCCGACGATTCCTGGGGACCTCGCAACAGCATTTGCAACGGAGTTGCCGAGCATCCCTGCGATTCCCTCGGAAATCCCAACGCTCCCCACGGAGATTCCTACACTCATTGAGCTGCCCACAACCGCATTTCCATCATATCGCGAGTTGCCGGCAACAGAGCTGCCATCACTGCCATCACTGCCTCCCCTACCAACCCTAACTGAGTTCCCTAGCCTAACTGAGCTGCCAAAGACGGAATACCCAAGCATTCCTGACAGCCTCATCTCGCAGATTGTGAAATATATCACGGAGCTGCCGAGTATTATAACAGAGCTACCTGCTACGGAATTCCCAACACTTTTCACAGCCATTCCATCGACTGCACTGCCAACACTGCCCCCTAAGCTTCCCACACGCATCCCTTCACTCTTCTCGAATAGTCGCACGCCGAGTCGTTCGGCATCTGCGACCAGGTCTGTCACTCCCTCGACCTCTGTAACACGGTCGACCACGAAGTCTCCCTCTATGACTGCCTCAACAACTAAGTCTCTAACTCCCTCGGCATCTGTGAGCAAGACAATTACACGTAGTCCCTCAGTGAGTAAAACAATTACGAAGTCAGGGACCGCCTCACCATCTGTAACGCGGTCTGTAACTCCCTCGCCCTCTTTTAGCAGGACAATTACGAAGTCAGGGACTCCCTCGGTATCTGTAACGCGGTCTATAACTCCCTCACCCTCTTTTAGCAGGACAATTACGAGGTCAAGCACACCATCGTCGTCTGTAAGTAGGACAATTACACGAACTCCCTCAATGACGAAGACATCTACTCGAACTCCGTCAATGAGCAGAACACCGACCCGTAGCATGTAAACAAACACCAAGGAAATGTAGCGAAGCTGTGGCTTCGCTTGCGCATACGCAACCGCCAAAAATCTGATAGATTTCTCTATAATTTTTGGCAGAGGGAAATTTCCCTCTGCCAAAAATTGAAGCACCGTGCAGACAATCTAAGAAGCCCCAAGCCCCAGCAACAATGTCCCTCGACCAACTCCTAAAAGCCATTGAATCAATTGTGACAAATTACCTAACAACCGGCCAGGTGGTCGCCAAAGAATTTAATGAAATAGATGCGGCAATCCGCGACTATTTCATTAAACATGACTGGAAAGATTCCTATCTAACAAAAGCACTCGATGAGCATCGGCATTATGGCCGTGTTTACACGACCGCAGCAGAGGCACTCGCTGAGATGGAGCTGCTGCTGAGCCCGCCGTTGCTTAGCCCGCCGTTGCTTAGCCCGCCGTTGCTGAGCGCATGAGATGCCGACACAACTTTCCCAACAACCTTTTTAATGGCTCCTGCAAATGTTGGATTGGTCCCAATGACAGGCTGCGCATCGAGTGTGACGAGTGTCGTGCCATTACTAAGAGCCGCATAGTAATACCATCCAATTGTGGCAAATGTTACAACTGCAACACCCGAGTTCCACCATGCAGTGGTGAAACAGGACCCGCGCACAACACAGCGGATTTGATATATGATAGCATAAACGGCAGTTATGAGGATGGCAGCATAGAGCGCAACTGCGACAAATCCATAATTGATATAATTCGCAATCGACCCAGTTAGGAGGGCACCGAGTCCCGCCAATATAACGAGGGTCACCTGTAACATTCTTATTTAGACGTTAGAATATAACACCTAAATAGAAATGAATCTGCCGCAAACAACGGCCACTGTCCTAATTGTATTACTTGGGCTCATCATTGCGGGCCTGCTTATTATTCTTATTCGGACACGGCGTTTGGCGGCTGCCGTGCCGCAGCCACTCCTAATTGTCGATGAGGAGGAAGTGGCGGAGCCACAGCTACAACCGCTCCGCATCAGTCGGTATCCTCTCTTTCACGTGCCGACCCATCAGGGAATCTGGAATGTGTCGCATGAGCCGCCGCATGGTCCCTACAATCTGCCGAATGGGGCCCTAAGAGGACCTCACTATTATAAATAGCCCAGCATTCCCGGTAATTTCCGACGATTTTACTAATAATTAGCTAATGAATCCATAAATGGATGCAGCGGCAGCGGCAGCGGCCAAGAAGCCATTAATAGAATATTTTGTGCTCGAATATGGGGACCTGAGCACAGCGGAGCTGCGCATTCTGAAAGACCGGCTTTTAGAGAAGGTGCTCGATATCCACGAAAGTATGAAATATGTGGACAATGATATGGCAGAAGTGATATTAGAGCAGCGGCAGGTTGAAATGATGCACCGAATTTATATTATTAATTTTTTATTGGAAAAGCGTCCAAAAGAGCAGCATTAATGCGTGACTGCCATTTTGACTTTTGCACAGGGTCGTCTAGAAGTTTGTATAGTTTTTCGGACCATTCTTTGACAATCTCTAATAGCGGTGTATCATCGTAATCAAATATACATACAAGTGTATACTTCTTTGCGAGAACTTCTTCAGTAATCTCTTCATCGCTGTCCGAGTCCGAGTCCGAGTCCGAGTCCGAGGCATCGCACCGTTCATAACGGCATGTATCTTCAAAGGACCCTGTTACATACATGATACTGCATTTAGGGCAGGCGCTGACCTCGCTCATGTGCAAATCGCACAACAGTTCCTCCCTAAATGGTGCAATGAATTCCTGCAGAGTCTTCATACTCTGTGGTAAACACTTAGAACATTTAGACCACTCCCTAATAGAATAGTATGCTAATTGTAGGCAAGACCGATGCAGATGATAAAGCCCCATGTGCGCAGCTTGAGCGAATTGTGAATAGTAACCCAACCCGTTTGCCCGGTCATAGGAATGTTAAGCAATTACACGCAGAGTATCGTGCTGCGCGCTCTCATGCAGACTCGGAGCTCGCCTGGATGAGCTATATGGGCATTGAGGATGAGGAGAAGAAAAGGCAACTTACTCTTGAAGCGGCAGGTCGGCGTAAATATGGATTTGATTACCGTTATATAAATAATGGCTTCAGCAGCTGCTAAAAAATCTGATAGAAACTTCTATAATTTTTTTGGTAGGCCATGGCCTGCCCCACAAAAATCTGATAGAAACTTCTATAATTTTTTTGGGGCATATATTGCCCCAAAAAAATTGATACCCCCACCTGACACTGCCAGAAGTTGCCCACGCCCTATCTACAAGCCCCTCCAAGCCCTTATACAATGAACGCTGCCGCTGCCGCTGCCGCTGCCATGCCAATCCCTGGTGACTTCGCCGCCATCCCTGGCATCTCTGCATGGGATGCAGAGATGCTCTGCGATGCATATAAGGCGGTCACAAAGGCCGGTTGCTGGGAGAACATCAAGAACTTTGCAGGGGAGTCCTTCATGTTCTCTCGAGAGAACTGGCTCGGTGAGGTGCAGAAGCACATGGCACTCATGGACCAGCACAGTGGCTGCAGTTACGGCGTTACGATGCGCAACATGGAGAGCATCGCCAAGGATGGCTGGGATGCCTATGTCGCCAGTTGCATCAGCTACTTCGAGAAGAAGCAGGCAGCTGCGGCGGCTGTCAACACCTAATTGCTCCATTGCAGCCTTAGCATAAAAAAACAAAAAAACAAACTACAAAAAAAATTTTCATTTGTTTTTATATTAGCAGCAATTAGGAGATGGGTTGGTGGAAACTGCCATTCTCTTATTCCTCCTCCAACTCCATCTGCGTCTGCGCATGCGCCCTCTTTTCTTGCAGCTTGCGAAGAAGTGCCGCACCTTTTTCAGAAATGGGGGCAGGTCCTGCATCTGCTTGTGCTTTCAGCGCCACAAGGAAGCTCGTCCGCAGATAGAAAGCGCGGCTCGTGCTTCCATGCCCAGCTCCCTTCGTCCGCGTCTGCAAGTAGGTCCCAATTGACCCTGTCATCACTCCCTCGGCCGCCTTCGCCTGTATGAGGGCATAATCTTCCTCTAACTGCCGCATCAGAGGGTTCGCCGCAGTGAAGAGCGTCGCTCCATGATATACAATGTCATCGCCCTCACGCATATATGGAATAAAGAGGGTGTTTTGGAGTTTCTTATAAACTCGCGACTCAGCCCAGGGGGTTGTTAGGAGGGTGGTGCGGCCCACCATTGTGACTGCGACGGTCTCCTTAGGGACGAGGCTGCCATCTGCCAGCTGCTTCAGTGGATACGCCTTAATCTCGCCGTCGGCGCAGTCAAGGCAGGCGGAGGACTGGGGGATGCCAAGCAGGCCCTCCAAGTGGTTGCCTGGCTTTCCCTTATTGCTGCATTTAGGGAGTGTGTGGGTTGCCCCGATGATGGAGGGGAGGAGGGTCTGGACGTGGGCGATTGTGGGCCTTGCGGCTGCGGCTGCTGCGGCGCTCATTGTAATTGGTGGTTGGCTTGAAATAGGAATAGGTTGTCCAGTTACTGCTTGCATCGGCAATTGTATTCAATTTTTTCTGGAGCTGAAATATTAAATCAAAAATTTTTTATTTTTTATTTATTTTTATATGTGCAATTTGTTGCCGCCGCTCGCCTTAGCCTACGCGGACGATGAAGCGCATCTCTTCGCGCAGGTCCTTAATGGGAGTCATGCCGCGGGCCTCATAGAACGGCATCGGCATGGGATTCCAGAAGAGCGGCTCAACGACAATGATGCCAGGGTTGCCGAAGAAGTGGCCGACCACATGGTCAATTGTAGGGAACTCGCTCTCCTCGATGCTCACCCATGCGCCACCCACCCTGTAGGCAGGATGATGGGCGTTCCCAATGTGCGGGTCGAAGTTGATGTAGAACCGCCGCTGCGCGGCGTCGTAGTAGCAGGTGATGAGATTGCTGTTCTGGTCATTGGCAATCTGCCATGCAATTGCATCGAGGTCGGGCGGCGGTGCCTCGCCGCGGCGCATGTCGTAGGCGTCGGTCTGCCAGAGAAGCTCCAACGCATGTGTAGGCTCGGGGCAGGGCGTGATGATTGGCTTGTAGAGAGGATAGAGACCCATTCTGGTTGGAGGCTTGAATATACTAATAGATGGTCTTATACACTTTGTAGTGTGCTGCCGATTTAGTGGTTGCTGAAACGGCAGTTTCAACTTTTCCACGGGTCGGCCCGTGGACGGCCGGCTACGCCACATTCCCTTTGCCGTCTGCGGTTGGCCCGTCAGGGCCCAACGTGCTTCGCACGGACGGCGGTCGCTGGCTACGCCACATTCCCTTGGCAGTTGCAGCGGCCAACCGCTGGCTACGCCACATTCCCTTTGCCGTTGTAGCCTATATTTGACTTCCAAATTGCAGCATACATAATTGTAAATAGCACAATTGTATTATTTGCCCAAAATGCACAAAAGTGCTGGAAAGGGCCTCCGTCATATATTTTCAACGAGCTATGGTCATGTGCAATATCAAAACATATAAGTGAATAAAACAAGAGCCCTAAAAGTGGTATCCAATATAATGAACTGCAATTATAACGGTCAAATATATAATAAAAAAATATTATAAAAAGAGAAAAATCCCCAATTGTATCTAAATATCCGCCGAGTTTACTACTTTTATTATATTTGCGAGCAAC
>JACCDO010192537.1_pt1 | contig 24067 bp, 17 predicted proteins | sample 7446101 | NCBI WGS metagenome assembly JACCDO01 (sample SAMN15323440, study PRJNA562643) | freshwater metagenome | isolation source: river surface water | place: USA:Blue River Watershed | collected 2017-08-16
ATTGTCCTATTGTCATACGCTTTGGTAACGCATGTGGTGTCATAATTACATCTGGTACAACTCCATCCTTTGTATATGGCATATCTTCTTGACGTAATGTCATACCAATTGTACCCTTTTGTCCATGTCTGGAGCAGAATTTATCTCCTAATTCTGGGTCTCTGTCACTCTTAATTCTTACCTTCGCAAACATATACCCATCTCCATTTCTATTCTTATACACCATATCTACTATTCCTGATTCCGTCTCCGCTAATGGTGTAGAAGCATCCGTGAATTTAGGGTCTCCTTCCTTAGCATCCTTTATTGGTACAACCTTTCCAATAATTATATCATTCCCCTCTACCTTAGACCCTACCTTTATAAATCCATCCGCATCCAACTTATCATACGAACCAAAACTCATCTTCTTCGTCTTCAATTTTCCATTCGCATAAAACTTTTCCGGACGACAAAACTTCTCCTCCTCCAACGTTGTCAAATTCTTCTTCTCCTCATCCACATACGTCTTATATATCGATGACCCATATAATCCCCGTTCCACCGAACTTTGATTAAATATTAATGAATCCTCCTGATTATAACCCATATAACAAGCAATCGCTACTATTGCCATCTGTCCCGCTGGTATATCCTCACTATGTAAATATTTACTATTCATCGTATTTACAACCGATTTTTGCGGATAATGTAATATATATGATAATGTATCCATTCGCTTCTTAAATGATGTCGTATATATTCCCATCGCCTGTTTACATTGTGCTGCTTGAAACATATTACGTGGTGCTGGATTATGTTCCGGATATGGTATATTTGCCGTTAATACTCCTAACATCATTGATGGATGAATCTCACAATGAGTATAGTTATAAAAACTATCATTCTCTCTATGATTCATCTCCAAATTATGAATTGTCATCGCCGTCATACAAGTATCTATTTCCTCCACATCCAAATACTCTATTATTGCCTTATCATCATTATAATCACTACATCCACAATCTTCCTTATTCTCCTGATACTGAATAGGTCGCGTTAATAAATCCTTCCAAGTATAATTCTTACTCTTCATCTCCTCTATAAATTTATCATCAATATTTATCTTATTATTCTTTACCACATATAATGGTCGGCATAATCTTCCCGCATCCGTCCATATTTGAATCTCATTCTTATATATGTGCCACGCTATCGATGTATATATATTTATTGCTCCGTTTCTTCTCATTGCCCTTAATCGTGTTGTTAATTCATATGGATTAAATGTTTGTCCATACCAATCTCCATTCACAAATACCTTTACCGAATTTCCTACATCATACGGTTTTACCGAACTTAACCCCTTCACACCCAATTCATCCAAACAATTTATTACTACTGTTGGGTCACTTGGTATTGTAATATATGCCATTAATGACATATTTTTAATAATTCCAATATTTGCTCCTTCAGGTGTCTCAAATGGACATATCAAACCATATTGAGTATTATGTAATTGACGCGGTTCCGTTTGTTTCACATTTTTATCCAAATCAGATACTATACGACGCAAATTAGACATTGTTCCCAAATAAGATACTCGCTGTAACACTTGTGCTACACCCTTCCTCATTTGTGCCGAACTCTTTAATCCCCAATTTCCCGTACTCAAAGCAAATTTTATTCCACTCTCAATATCATTCGGTTTCAATTTATTCGACAAATTCTTAGGTAATTCCGTTATATCATTTTGTTGTATCATCTCCTTTTCACAAGAACCCTTCAACTCCTTGAAAAATCTTCCAAAATATGCCCTAAATAACTGTCCCATTAACTCTCCACTCGTCTCAATTCTTTTATTCATATATGAATCCCTATCATCATATGGCAATATTCCCAAATGACACTTAAACATCTTATTTATCATATATCCCAAAAAATATGCCTTCTTAATCGGGTCCATCCCTACGTGTGGAAATAACTCATTACACAATAACTCATATGTATATCTTAATCTACATTTTGTATCTTTCATCTTATTTACCGGTAATCCCATCAAATACTTTGATATATACTCTAATGCTTCTTGTTGTGTTTGAATTTGTTTTGCCTCCTCAATTGATGCCCTTAACATATCAATTATTGGAAGATTTGACTCAGCATTTACATCATATACAACTAACTCCGTAATCGCTTTATCACTTTCATATCCTAATGCTCTGAATACAACTATTACCGGAATATCTTGACGCAACTTTTTAACGTGAAATCTAAGAACATGTCCTCCCAATGTTTCCTCCTTTGCCTTCATCTTTATATATATTGCTGATATGTAATTTGGCATTTCTGGATGTATTGATTTCATTGATACTTCACCCAATAATTTACCTCCATCTTTTTGTTTAAAACAATATACTCGATTTTCACATTTTCTTTCGTGATTCACAATAACCTTTTCAGAACCTTTTACTATGAAATATCCACCTAAATCATACTCTCCTTCACCCATTTCTACCTTTGTCATATTCGATTGTTGTGATAATACACAAAATTTAGAACCTACCATTATTGGCATCTTTCCCAACGAAAATGATAATATATCCGGATGACGAATTTCTTCCACCTTGCCCGTTTCAAAATTTGTTTTTAAGGTTTTATGATGAATATCCACATATAAACTACTTGAATAGGTTAATTTACGAATTCTTGCCTCACTCGGAAACATCGGTTTATACGAATCATCTTGTAATACCGGTTTCGCAATAGATACCTTTCCAAATTCAACTACATATGTTTCCCCATACATATCACGTGATTCATCATAACTTGCTTTATTATGAACTTTTAATTGAAACTCTTTCTCATGAACAATGTTCTCTAATTCATATGCCAAAAAATGGTCAAATGAATGAATATGATGCTGAATAAAAACATTGTCTTGCTTGAAAAATGTATCAACTACATTCCACGTATTATTTTCCCAATCAAAATTTTGTTCAACCAACTTTTTTGCCACTGACTCATTGATTAAACTTTTATTAGATTCCATTTCTTTAAATATAAAATATTTTGAACCTATATTATATCTATAGATAATATACTTTTACATTCAACTTATTTTAAATCTATTTTTTTCATTTTTTTATATTTGTTAAATAATAATATTTTATTTAACAAATCTTTTTTAAATTTATTTGTTTAAATAAATATTATTTAAATATAGATATTTAAATATGCTTTTACCTAAAAATATAAAAAATAATTATTTACACATTTTTTTATTTATTATTTTACTTCTTTTCATTCTTTATATTTATCTTTTCTATAAAATTTCCGAAAACTATGAAAATAACGACTCCGACTTCAATAACTTTATTCATCAACACATTTTTTATAACGAAAAAAATGAACTTATTGACCATAAAAAAAACGAAATTGATGAACAATATCAATCATATAAATTTATTGAACCGAATGATATTGTTTTAGAACTCGGTGGAAGATATGGTACTGTATCGTGTGTTATAAATAAATTAGTTAATGAAAAAGAAAAACACGTTGTTGTTGAACCCGATGAAAATGTTATTCCTGTTCTTGAAAAAAATAAATTAAATAATCAATGTAATTTCACCATTTTACCAAAATTTATTTCAAATAAAAATAAAAAAATAGTTTATGATGGATATGGTACAAGAATTATTGATGACAATAATTCAAATAAAAATGATAAACAAATATCTTATGATGAATTTAAAAAATATTTCCCTCAATCATTTAATGTACTTGTAGCAGATTGTGAAGGATGTTTAGAAGAATTTTTAGATATAATGGGTGGTGATATACATTTTTTAAAAAAAATTATTTTTGAAGAAGACCAACCAAATATTTGTAATTATCAAAAAATAAAAGAAAAATTAGTAAGTTTAGGTTATGTCGAAAAAAATAAAAGTTTTAATGAAGTTTTTCGTTATGTTTATATGAAGAAAGAATAATACTTGTTTAATTGTTATCAATATATTTTGTATAAGGATATTCATTTTCATAGTGACCATTACCTTCTAATCCAGATGAATATAATACTTTTAATTTTGGATTTGATTTACAAATATAATCTTCCGGAGCAGTATAGTAATTATCTATTGTATCTGGTAATTTTTTAAAGTATGACCCTTTTGACCACCAAAAATTTCCACTATAATGAAAATTTTCAATATAATTAATTCCAACAGTATCATATTCATTTAATAATTCAATACATTCATTATGTTTATATATTAAAAAATATTCCATTAAATATCTCCAATCTGTAATATTTTGAGTATTATTTTTACTTACTCCTTTTGAATGTATATATAAAAATTTATCATCATCATTTATATACTTTTTTATTTTTAATAATGTAAATCTTTCATAGGTTGTATCATTAATACCAATATCTTCTATACTAAATTTTGTTCCACTCCTTTGAACTAATTTCTTAATATTTTCAATATGTTCATTTTCTCCTGTTAGAAATACATAGATTTTATTTACTCTTTTATATAATCCACTAAATATAATTTTATTTATTTGGTCATTTACTACATTATATGTATTATTATTACAATAAATATGATAAAATATATATATATTTAATTTTTCTTCAAAATTTTCATAATATTTTTTTTTTAAATTATATATTATATAAAATAAATAAAAAAATAGAAATATTACAAAGAATATATATAAAATTTTATATTTATTAATATTTTTATTAATATTTTTTTTAAACATTTTTCTATTTTATTAAAATATAATAATTATTTTTTATAAATTTATAAAATTTTATATAAATTTTAATCCCCATTTATAACACTTGGAGTTCCTTCATAATTTTGTTTAACTAATGTTGGAACAACAATTAATCCATTTATTTTTTTTTCACCCATTAAATCACGATATTTTATATCAATTTCTCTATCAATAAATTGTATTAAATCATATATTTTTTTAGATGAACGTTTATTTACCATATATGATTGAGTACCATATGGATTAACTGGATAGCATAGATTATCTTTGTAAATACCATTTTCACAATTATCTTGATTTAAATTTCCTAAATAAATTATATCAATATTTTCATTATCTTTTAAATTTTCTAATATTTTATTTAATTCTTCTTTAAAATTACTATCTAATACTAAATCATCTTCAAAAATAATTGTCCAACCATCATATTCAGATTCAGATATTTTTTTTAATAAATTCATATGACTCATATAACATCCAATTTCCCCATTTAATACTTTTTGTTTTCCTTCATCTGTTTTTGCATTATTATATCTATGTGTAGACCATGGTTTTTTTACTAAACCTTCTTTTTGAAGTTTCGGTATATCTAATTGAGAACCATTAATTGCTTCAAATAAATTTATTTGAATATGTGCTTTTTCTTCATTCATTTTAATATTATTTAATCTATCTTCTCTACCATTCATATGTACTACTTCAAATTTTGTCTCAAAATTATTAAAAAATTCACTTAAAGTATTATGTTTATAATAATATAATACATAAATTATAAATAATATTATTATTAAACACAGTATTAAAAATATAAAAAAGTTTATTTTATTTTTCATTTTTATCTATTTTATAATAATATTATTATAAAATATTTTAACTAAAATAATATTATTTAAAATAATGATTTAAACTCTATTTTATTATCTACTAACGCTATTTGTAATACCTGATATATATTATCCACCAAATATACTTTACAATTTTTATAATATATCATTTCTACCCCTTCATATTCACAACTTTCAAATACTATTTCACCTACCATTTCACTCATTTCCTCCTTTTCATCACTCTTTATATTATCTAATGTCAAAAAAGATGATACCTTTTGTATCGGTATTGTATTTAATCCATTCATTGGCAATGGACTCAAATTATTCATATATGTTTCACGCAAATTCTTATTATTCTTTTGTTCGCTTCTTATCATCTGAATTATATCTTCTTTATTTTCTTTCGGTATTATAAATGTATCTATTCCCGCTCTTATGGAACCATTTATCTTCGAATAAACTCCACCTATTTTCATCGAAAATCCTAACAAATTTATTTCTCCCGTTATTGCCACATTATTTCTTACCTTCGTATTCGTTAATAACGATACCAACGACAATGTTATCGCCTGTCCTCCACTCGGTCCATCCTTATTTACCGATGAATCATTAAAATGTATATGTATCCCATTATCCTCACGTTCCCCCAATTCCTTCTTTATCAACTCCGGCATTAAATTATATGCTACTGACATACATACCTCAAAACTCTCTTTCATCATATCTCCCGCTAATCCAGTCGCCTTCTGAATACATATTTTCTTATTTGTTGATGGTATAAATACAGATTGGATTTTTGATATACCTCCACCATATCCAACACTTGAAGCATACATACCATACGATACCCCAACTAATGGACTACTTAATATTTTATCATAACTCATTTTTGGTTTATCATCTAATATTTCATCTACTAACTCTTCTTCAATCTCTATCGGATATTCATATTCCGTTCCCATTATTCTTCGCAAATTTATTTCTCGTATAATATCATTTAATAATTCACTTAACTTTCTTACTCCCGCTTCATATGTATAATTCTCAATTATATTCGATAATAATTTACTAGGAAAATGTATTTCATCCTTCGAAAATCCCGTATTCTTATATATTTCCGGTAACACATAATTTTTCGATATAATTACCTTATCTTGCTTACTTAAAGGTTTTATCTTTATTTCCTGTATTCTATCCAACAATATTTTATCCACATTATTTCTATCATTATACGAAAATACAAATATTACTTTCGATAAATCTAATGGAATAGATTGAAAATATTTATCAAAAAATTCACTATTTTGCGTTTGGTCCGTCATATGTGTTAATATTGATGATATTTCTCTACCGTGTTCTGTTTTACTTATTTTATCCAATTCATCAATAAAAATTATTGGATTCATACATTTCGACTCCATTAAAGCATCCGCTATTTTACCCCACGTTGAACCTAAATATGTATAATTATGCCCTTCTAATGTTGAACCATTTGAACTACCTCCTAATGGTATAAATATTATTGGACGACTTTCTCCAGTTTCATCCATTAAACATTTTGCTAATCCATTTAAACATATTGTTGTTTTACCAACACCCGGTGGTCCCTGTAACCCTATACAAAATCCTTTCTTTTTTTTACTATTCATCATTTGTCCAACTAAACGCTTTATTTGTTGCTTTGATTCTAAATGTCCATGAACACATTTATCTAACGTTTTATCTATATATTTCATATACTCTTTCTTACTTTTCTTAAAATTATTCCATTGTATTACTAATGACTCTATTTCCTGAAAATTTCTTACCACAAATCCATAAAACTTCTTATTATAATCATTTTCTTCTTTCTTATTTTCCTCACTATACATCAATTCTTCATCATCTACATATAATGTTTCTAACTTTTCTAATCTTTCCTTTAACACTTCCATATTATCACGTTTTATTAACTCATTACATATATTATTTTTTGTTTCCTTTATTAATGATAATTGCTCAATACACTTTTCTAATAAATTTTCATCAGGAAATTCGTGATTCTTTATCATATCTATTATCATCTCCTTATTATGCTCACTTAAATGGTCCAAATTTAATTCTTTTAACAAATCATCATTTGTAAAATCAACCGAACCCCTTCGCTCCTTTCCTAATCGCACATTTCCATAACTAAAATTCTCTATTTCTATTTTCTCAATTTCTTTCTTTTCCATATTTTCCTCTAATGTTTTTATAATCTGTTGCTCATAATCAACCTGATATTTTAACTCTAATAACATATCCCTATTATACTCAAATCTTACATCAACACTCAAATTCGGTATATATAATATATAATATAATAAAACTTTTCTAGAATATTCGATAAAATTATCATATTCATTATCACTGTGATGAATAACCATTTTTTTATATTTTTCAATTAAAGAAACTAATAAATTATAAAGTTGTTTATTTTTCGCATTTAAATAACTTTCATCAAAATTTGTTACTTTTAAAGATATTAATTGAACATAGTTTTCTAATTTACTCTGAAATTCATTAAAAAATTTAATTATCTTTTCTTCTTTATATACTCCAAATGGAATTTTTAATAATCCATCTAACCATTGCTGCGCCTTTACACTATTATCTTTACTTCCATTTATTTCTTTTAACTTATCTAACGCTTTTGACTTTACATAATCACTCGCATTCATATTTGTAATTCTTACATCATATGGTATTTCATTATTCTGTAATGTCGATAATTTCTTCTTTGTTTCTTCTTCAATATTTTTTGTTTGTTTAAATAATGATTGAACCTTCCAATGAAATGTTTGATATAATAAATCATATAATGGTATTCCATTCATATATACATTTTGACTTGTTAATAAATCATAAATTATATGTGCGGAAAATTGGGTATTTGAATCATATAATAAAAATAAAGTTATTATTTTCCGTTGCTTTTCAGGAGTTGATTTTAAAAACTCTTTTACTAATATTGATAAATTCTTATTTTTTAATGTAATAAATTCATCATAATCACTTTTTAAAGTTTGAACTATTTCTCGCGTTGTATAATATATAAAATCTCGTGTTGCTAATTGTGATATATATAACTTTTTAAAATTTGTTGGAATATCAATATATTCTAAATCTTCTTCAAGACGTTTTAATTTATCCCGAAATAATTCATTCTTCTGTATATATCCTAATATGTCCTTTTTAAATATTCCATTTACTACAATTAAATTATTATTTAACACATTTGGAAATATTATAGTTAAACCTTCTATTTTATCATATAATGTTTTAATTTTCGAATAATGAATTCGATAATATGGCATTTTTTTATCTTGAATTTTAAGATTTTTGTTAAAAAATTCTATTTCTTTTTCATCTTGTAAAATTTCACAAGATAATGGTTGAAAAAATTGTGTATATATTTCAATTAAATCTTTATATTCTTTTGATATATTTTTATAAAATTGCGTTATATCATCTACTCCAAACTCAATACATTCATCTACATTTTTAGGACTTACATTTTTTATTATCTTCTTTAACTCAACATATATATCTCCCATTTTTTTTGATGAAGTTTGATATTCAAATTTATTCTTTTTCACATTTTGTAATAACTCTAAACCAGTAACAAATGTTGATGGATTATTTTCTTTTATATATTGATTATATAATTCTTCAATATATTTTATTTTTAATTGATGTTCATCACTGTCAATGTAACGAAAATATAATTGATATTCAATATTTTCAAGAATGGAAAATATAATTTTTTGAATAAATTTATTTGAATTTTTCATAAGCAATTCTTTTGAAATATTTTCATCGATTGTTTTCTTTTTGCTGTTTTTTTGTAATGTTTCTATTTTTAAATCTAACTCTTTTAATTTATCCATTTATTTTTAAAAAATCTTATTTACTATTAAACAATATTTTTTTAATTTTTTTTGAACTTAAAAAGATTTTTATATATAAAAAATATATAATTATATAGAAAAGAATTTATTTTTTAAAGAATCATAAAAAATGATAAATAATAATGATAATAAAGACTTTAATTCATTAAAGAATAATAATCAAAAAGATTTACAATCGAATACAAATAATTCAAAAATGGTTCATAAAAAACACTTAATGGAATTACGCAAAAGAAATAATCCATTCAATATTGTTGATGTTTCAAAAAATATATCCGAAAATCCAAATAATGATATATTAAAAAATCTTATGGATGAAATTGATAAAAATAGTAAAGAAATTGATATGAGAAATAATATAATTAAAGAAACTGAATTAAATATATTTCAAAAGGAATTAGAAGTAAAAGAAGTAGAATTAGATATAAGAGAGATTGAATTAAATAAAAAGGAAATTGAATTATATAAGAAAGAATTTGAATTAGAAGAAAAAGAAAACAAAATATGTCCTATTCTTTTTAATAAAAATACAAAATATGATTCAGGTGTATTAAGTAATCTTTTCCGTGAAATAAATCAAAATAAAATGACAGAAGAAATTGATACTGAAGTGGAAGACTCAGAAGATGATGAAAATAAAAAAAATAATAAAAAAGGTAAAAAAAATGAAAAGAATAATAATAAAGAAAATGATAATAATAAAAATGGTAAAAACAATGATAAAAACAATGATAAAAAACGAAATTATAATGATTTGAATGAAGAAGACGACCCATTTACAGATTTTGTATTTACTGTTATTAATATGAAAAATCCAAATATTCCACCTGAAAATAATAATAATGAACCACCTAGTAAAAAACAAAAGATTGATGAAAATGATTTTCATTCATATTTTCAGGAAGCATCTGAATTAACTCCAATTATAAAAGAAATTAAAACATTAGAAGATTTAATTCATTTGGGTAAAACATATGACCCAAAAGACCCGAAAAGATATGTTATTCAAATGAAAGCATTAAATAAGTGTGTTCCAGTATTGGAAGAATTAAACGCAATGATTGGAATGAAAAATGTGAAATCGATGATAATGGATTTATTATTTTTCCGCCTTCAAAACATTGAAGATAAAGAAGAAGTTCAAGAAAAGAAAAGACCAAAAATTAATATTCACTTACCACCTTTTTTAAGACCACCACCTATGTGTAGCGATAATGAATGTGAAGAAGAAGAAGATAAAATAAATATTCAAAATATGGAATCATTAAATAAGGATACAAATTCTTTAAAAGAAATGTATCATATGGTGATTACAGGGTCGCCCGGTTCTGGTAAAACAGAGGTAGCAAAAATTCTTGCTAAATTATATTATTGTTTAGGTATTACAAAAAAAGATAAATTTACATTAGCAAAAAGAAGTGATTTAATTGGAAAATATTTAGGACATACCGCAAAAATGACTCAAGACGTTTTTAATAAAGCAAAAGGAGGTATATTATTTATTGATGAAGCATATTCTTTAGGTAATCCTGAAGGACGAGATTCATTTTCAAAAGAATGTATTGATACAATCAATCAAAACTTAACTGAAAATAAAGATACAGTTGTTTTTATTGCTGGTTATAAAGAACAGTTAGAAGAATCTTTTTTCGCATACAATCCCGGTCTCCATCGTCGATTCAAATTCCGGTTAGAAGTTGATAAATATAATGCTGAAGAATTAAGACTTATTTTTTTAAAGAAAATAAAGGATTCAAAATGGAATATTTTAAATAATAATCCTGATACTGAAATTCCATTATCTTTATTTGAAAAACATCGCGAAATATTTAAATTTAATGGAGGTGATATGGAAAATTTATGGCATTTGACTAAAATTGTTCATGCACGACGTATTTTTGGTAAATCACGTGATTTTGTTAAAAAAATAAATGTTGATGATATCAAAAAAGCAATCGAATTATATATGGAAAACGATGAAGTTAAAAAACGTAATGATGATATCAAAAAATATATCCAAGATACTCTTTATGTTTAATTTTTATTTTATAAAATTTTTTTTAATAAATATTTATTTATTAAAAAATGTTTTTGTTGTTACAAATCTATAAACGATTCATATCAACAGGTTGATTTGATATAACAAAACCGGTATCTTCATTAGCATCCGGATTTTCAGTACCTTTTGTTAAAAAAATCTCATAATTCATATGAATTAATTTTAATTGTTTCAAAAATGGTACTTGATCCTTCGAATACGTATATTCAATATCTCCTTTTTTGTCTTCTTCTTTTTCTTTACCTGTTTCATAATCTCTTATAGCATACATTACTAATGTACCTAATTGAATACGTCCTAAACGCTTTTTACTTTCACGTAAATGACACATTATTTCTATATCCGATAATCCTTCAGCATTTAATTGTTTTACTTTAAAACGACAATTACCTAAAATTGCTGTTACTAAACCAATATATACTGGATCATCTGGTGAATAATGTTCTGGGGTAGGCATTTTATTAATGTCTGTTCTGTGAGAATTATCAACATTCTTTTTAAGATGCTTGTGCTTTCCTCCTTTCGAATTCTTTGGCATTTTTATCCTAACGTAAATAAGTTTATACTATATAATCTTACTTTAATATATTTACTTTTATTACCTTTATATTCATATGTTCTTTAAAAAATCATTTTTTCTTAACAAATATAATTTCAAGTAACGTAAATCATATTTATGTTGAAAAAAATGACAGAAATATATATCTGAAATTTTTATTCTTAGTGTTAATCATCCCATTATAGATTTCCCTCTGTGCTTACTTAAAAGATGAATTCCGAAATTATTGCTATTGAACCTACCTTAGATATCAATACCGAAAAAAAAACAATAAATATCAGAAAAGATATTCTTGCCCCTATGTTTGGTGGTCCTATTGTTCTTGCTGAAGGTATTATAATAGGAGGTATTTCTATTGTTTTTGGCACTGTTGTTGCTGGTTCTTATATTGCGGTAGCAGGAATTTGTACTCCATATTTTATTTATCGTGGAGGTAAAAAAGTATATAAATATCTTAAAAAATAAATATATACTTTTATTACTTTCATATAATTCAGATAATTTGTCTATATTAAATATCATTGTTAATTGAAAGATTAACACCTCATAAATTTATTTACGTTACTTAAAAATAATTTTTATTAAAAAAATGATTTCTTTATATCTTTATTTAGTTCATTTACAAAATATAGTATAAAAGAATGGATTTTGATATTGAAATATATAAAAATATCAATAAATATTATATATTATATCAAGGTGACAAAAACTTAATTATTCAAAATATTTTAATTTTTTATCGTCCAAATAATAGACTATGTTTAAAATACATCTCACACGTAGAAAACTTTTTCTTCTATACATCCGAACTAAAGAAAACTATTCAAAATGTAAAAGAAATTCCAATTCTACGCAAAATAAATGATGAAAATCATATCTAATATTTATTAAAAAAACATTATTTTTTAATAAATTATTTTTATAAAATACCTTTTTACCTTCTATATAAATTTCTATTTATATCTTCATTATTTGAATAATAATTATTTGATACTCTGTTTTTTATATCATTATAATTACTCATTACCTCAAATAATGCCGGATTATTATTTACATTATTATTCTTTTGAATAATATCATTCATTACCAAATCCCGCTCATAAATTGGTTCTCTACAAGTAAATCCCATATTGATTATATTATTTGTTACTGTATTTCCATTAATTCCACTAAATCCAGAATTACAACGATATAACTTTGATGTCGTATTTGCAGTACTATAATTACCAAAATGATTCATATTATTATTTGTATCTATTGTTGTTAATCCCGTTACAACATCCTCATTTCCAAGTTTGTTTTTATGAACAATTGCTGTTCTTAATTTTGAACTTCTTGGATATGTTACTGAAAAATCTGTTCCTCCTGTTCCTCCTATTGGTCCTTTCTTTACATCATTTTCACAATTTACACCAATACTATTTAATTGTGTTGTAGTACTTTTTCCATATAATCCTGTCATTGGTGTTCCACATTGTAATGTATTTTCAAAAGATTTTACTCTTGAACCTGATGTAATACTATTTCCAAATAATGTTGATGTATAAGGAGTACTTGATGAACTATAATTTTCTTGAATGTTTGTAAAACTCTCTTTCGCATATGGCGCACAATTACACCATAAAGCACCTACATTATTTACATCACAATTAACTCCACTATTATTTGATGTTAATTTTCCACTTACACATATACCTTTACCCACACTATTTGGTGATTTACTCGAAAGTTGTTTATTCCAATCATTTAAACAAAATGTATCACAAGTTACTGTTCCATCATTACCTGACATTGTTATAACTGGTAAATAATTATTTCCTTCAAAATTATATCTCCAAACATATTTACTTAAATCTGTTGTATTTACCAATATATTACTTCCACTCATAATATTCGCAACTAAATATCTTGAATAATATTTTAATGAATTGTTTTTTAAATTACATATAACTTGTAAAAAATTTATTCCTGTATTTAATGTAACTGCTCCCGATTTATTATTTGTCATTGTTGTATTTACTCCATTTATTTTAACCGTTACTCCCGATACACCTTGTACAAATACATATGCTACACAATTATTTATTGTTGTTGTAACCTGAAAAGGTACCACAAAATTAATAAAACCATCCATTATTGGATTTGTTCCATTCGCACTATATTCATCAATCCATATTCCAGTTAATGGTGGATATAATGATGCTACATTTACATTATTAAAATCAAATATATAATCTCCTGTCCAAGCATAAACACCTGATTTTAAAGAATTATATCTTGAAGCATCTGTTCCATTCCACGGGTCTGGTACTAAATTTCTTATATCAATTCCATTAAATAATAATGATGTAATACGGATATTTGAATCACCTTTTGGAGAATTGTCATATGGAAAATTAATTGTTAATTTCTTTAATGTACCATTTAAATTAAAATAATAATAATTGGGATTATAACGATTTAATTTATAAGAATAATTTGTTGTATTTACCGATGTTTGAATAGTTACATTCATAACTTCATCTCCAGTATCGCCACTTGCTAAAATTTCAATTCGATTTAATGTTCCAACACTTTTTGCTAATGGTAATTTTTCTAAATCTTGTGTTGTATATATTGTTGTTGTTTTATTTGTTAAATGTTCTCTTCTATTTGTAAAACGTTCATTCATATTTGTAAATGTTGAAACATTTGTCGAATCATATGTTACTGAATTTGAATTACGAATATATAATGAAGCATCATTTAAAGATGTTACAATGTTTTTATAATATTTATCATTCCCTAAATCCGCAACATTACAATTATATATTTGTGTATTTAAATCTTGTAATCCAGTTACTATACTTTGAAAAGCATTTACACTTAATTTCGAATTATAATATGTTTGATTTGATGTTGCTTCATATATCGCTTTTTTACCTACCACATTTTGACAAGTATTTGATTCTGTACTTCCACGTAATTCACAATATATTGCCATAAAACTATTATAAGCATTACTTACTCCCGAAAAATTATTATTTGTTTGATTTGTAAGCATTGTTTGTAAATATTGTTGAGCACTACTTATTTTTGCTTTATATGCTGTTTCTTCACTATTGACTGTATTTGTTATAGTACCTGCTAATGTTGTTATAATAGATGATATACTTGATATAACAGCGTCATTTATGTTTGTATAATCTTTTGTTAATGAAATATTTATTTGTGTGATTGTATTATATATTTCTTTTAAATAATCTCCATAATTTGTTTTAAATAAATTAATTTTACCTGTAGCATCCGATGAATTCCATATAAATGATGTATCTAAACCATTTACAATATTTGATATATTTGTATTCATTGTTGAATCTCTTGTAGATAATGTCATTTTACTAATATCTGGAAATGTTGGTGCTTGAGATTTTAATTTATCATACAATGTTTTCTGTATATTATCATTTAATGTTTTTAAATTATTTAATTTCTGAACAATCGATGGTTTTGAAGCATCACTCGAAGTTATTCCAATACTATTTATATTTGTAACTATATTTGTCATATCTGTTTTATACTTTTTAAATGGACAATCATCGGAATTGATATCAAATAATCCTTCACTCAATTTATTCTTAACATCATTTACTTGGGTATTCATTGTATTTACACTACCTTGAAAATTCTTTAATCCATCAATATATGTTGTTAATGTTGTTGATGAAAAGTTATTATAATCATTATATAATTTTAAAAAATTTGTTTTATATGTTTCTAAAGGTGATACTTTACTATTTAATTCAATTATTCTATCATTTACCGTTTTTAATGTATTCGTAATTTGTTCCTTTATTACATTAAATGAATTATACTCTTTCGTTATTGTACTACTATTATTTGTTTTTACCGCATTTACCAATATATTATATTGAGTTACCAATTTTTGATATAAATCATTTAATGTATTATCATATCCATTTTTTATTCCATTAATATCCATTGTTACAATGCTTTGAATATTTTTATACATATCATACACAGGTGCTCCATAAGTAACTTCATTTTGATTCTTAAAATTATTTATTTCTGTTTTATCACTTGGAATACTTCCAGTTAAATATCCATTTATTAATGTTACGTTTGCTTTATACAAATTATCAAATACACCATAAGTACTATTGATTGTATTATCATTTTTATAACTATTTATTTTATTTACTAAATCAACAAATCCACTCATTGTTTTATCAATACTATTTGTTTTAATTGCTACTGGGTCAATGGATGAGGTTAAATTTTTGACGGAATTTATATATTCAATACGTTGTTTTTCGCGAGTTAATATATATTCTTCTTCTAAAACATCACTACTTAATTCACTAAAAATAGTATCTTCAAAATGTTCTCTTCTTCCCGAAAAATGCTCCTTTCTATTCATATATTTCTCCCTTTTTCCTGAAAAACTTTCTATTTTACTTAACCAATCATTTTCGATATCTTTATAATAATCCATATAGTTAAATTGATAATATGGTAAATTTAATAATTTATATCTCCAATCTAAATTTGTAACAAAACGTATTGTTTTATCAATTACTTGACCATTACTTAATTTAAATTGATAATTAGGAATATATAATAAAGTATCTTGAGGAGCAACAATAACTAAATAATTATAACCAAGATTTACTTTATATTCTAATGATTGGTCATAACGTGTTATATTTTGGTCAATTGGCACTTTATTAAATATTGAGTTTTCGTTCATTAAAATGGGGGTTTTATCTTGATATGTATATATTTTAAACATATTGGAAGCAAATATTTGAAAATTTAAATATAAATTTTCTTGGTCAATATAAAATGGTTCGCTAATCATATAACGAACTGTTTTTACATTATTATCATTAACAAGTAATTCTTCTCGATATGATTTATATTGAGCATTATTTGAAATAGGTTTTGCTGAACTTAATTTAGGAACACTATTATCCATCTTTAAATTTACATTTCCTACATCAAATACTACTTGCGGTGCGCTCATTATATTCGATTTAATTACATTAATTCCATATTGTACTGGATTTAAATCTTTAAAAGATACATTTAAATCATATGATATTGATTTCCAATCTAAAGTTGTTATTAAATTTTTATTATTATTTATTAATATAGCACTATTTGCCGGAAGAAGAGCATAAATATATGTTGTATTATTATTTATAAATGGAATACTTATATTTTCAACTCCATATACTGTTGTTCCATTATTTTGTCCAATAACTTTATTAATAACATACATATTATCATTTACATATAAATAACCTTTGTTGGAAGAATATAATGTAAAATTTTGTGTTTCATTGAATTTAATAATTCTATTATAAACAGATGCTACCATAATTTCATCATAACCTACATTAAAATATTTATCCGCACTAATCCATTTTGCTCCATTTGTTGCTTGAACAATTGCGTTTAAATTGGATGATGAAGATGTTCCGCTATATTTTTCAACAACTTTCTTTTTAGTATATTGTAAAGGAAATAATGGTTTTAATAAATTTGTAAAACCTTCTGGAGTATTCTTTTTATTGGTAAAACCTTCAGGAATACAAGTATTATTAACACCACAATTATTATTTAATGTACTTATTGACTGTGCCGCACTTGCTGCCGCTTTATTTACTTCATCTGTACTTAAACTTCCATCTACGGTACTTCCACTTGATGTACTACTTGAACTTGTACCTGAAGTTGTACCTGAAATAGTACCTGTTGTACTATCTGAAGTACTTCCACTTGTTGTTGCTCCTGAACCACTTCCACCAATACCACTTGTACTATAAGAAGTTCCACCAGTGTAACCAGAACCACCTGTTATACTATAAATAAATGGAGAACCACTTGTATAACCGGAACTTGCGGTATAACCGGCATAAGATGTTGCTGCTGTATAACCAACTACATTTGAAATAGTTGATTTATAAAAGGCATTTAATTGGTCTGTTGTGGGAAAACCTGAAATTGCTTTTCCAATAACAGAACTTAAATTTTGATTAAAAGTTCTTGTATAATCAGGATATAAATCATCATCTTTAGAAACAATTTCTGGAATCATTTTATTTTAAAAAATTCACTTCTATTCTTTTATAAGAATATTATTTTTATTTTTATTCTAATAAAAATAATTTATATTAAATAGTAATTCTATATTTTTTTTAAAATGTTATCTCGTTATCAAGAAAGTGAAATTATTTTCGGAACACTTATTTTTGCCTTTTTATATTATTTATATCGTACTTATGTTGATGAATCAAAATATTTACTCTTTGATGTATTATATTCATCAATGGGTGTTTTAATTATTTTATTTATGAAAAATTTCGCTTCTTCTTATTATCAACTTTACCAAAATCAAACATAATAATATTTTGTTAAGAAATGAAAATAAAAAATTGTTATTAAATAGAATATATTTAATAAAAATATGCAAAATTTAGGAATATTTATTATCACTTTTTTTATTATCTTTTCAACTTATTTTATTCCCAAAAATATTTTGAATTTTACTTTTATGGAAAAATTCCAATATTTTGAACTTTTTTTCGGGTCTATTCTTATTATCTTTTTATTTGGTTACTTTTTATATTTAATTACTGACACACCATCTTATTTAAATAATAGTTTTAATTATGCTACTTTTTTCCTTATTTGGTATTTCTTAACAAAATCCGTTTTAAATAGTATGAATCGAGATAAAAATTTAGTAATCCGATTTTAAAAAAATATTTTTTATAAATAGTATCTTTTATTTAAAATGATTTCAAAATATTATATTCTTACTCCTTCCCAAAAAATTGAACTTTTTGTTACTACCATCTTATTCTTCTTTATTTTCCTTCTCCTTCGTCCTATGCTCTTTAAAGAATCCTTTTATGGTCCTCACATTGCCAATTTAGCAATCATCTTTTTTGTTTGGTATGGTTTAACTCTCATTATGACAAATGCTTTAACAATTACTTCCGATAAATTAACCTCTTCCTCTTTATAAATATTACTTTTTTAATTATTTTTTAACAAATAATATTTTTGTTAAAAAAATATATTTACTTTACATATAAAGAACTTTTTTTAATAAAGAAATAATTAAAAAATGAAAAAAGAGACTTTTGAACATACTGATGAATTCGATATTTTTTTAAATGATTATAAACATATTATAATCCAAGTACATGCCCAATGGTGTAAACCTTGTAAAAATATTTCCCAAGAACTTGATTCTTTTATACAAAATATAAAATGTGATAACTCTTTTATATTTTTAAAATGTGATTATGATTTAATAAGTGAATTTGAATTATTTATTGAAGAATATCAAATCGAAAAAATACCTTATTTCATTTTTATTGAAAATGGTGTTATGAAAGACTCTTATCAAGGTACAAATCTTCCCATTCTTTTTAACAAAATAAATGATTTTATTAACAAAAATACTTCCATTTCTCAAGAATCTTTTTCAAGTAATATTGATTTTTAATTCATTACCTGATTTTGATTATTTTGATTATTTTGATTCTTATTCTTATTTTTATTTATACCTCTTAACTCAATTAATTGATTTTTTAAATTTACATTTTCCCAAGTGAATTTACGAATAATTTTATCTTTATTATCCATTTGAAATACTAAATTCGCATTTGTATTTGCTAATGATTGAATCTCCTTTTGTAATAATACATTTTGTGAATGTAAATTTTCTAAATTTGATACCAATAAAGTATTTTTATTGATTTCATTATTTAAACTCATTTTTAATCCTTCAAGTACTTGTAATACTGCTAAAGTATCATTATTTATTTGAAGAGTTGGTTGAATGTTTGTTGGAATGTTTTGAGAAATTTGTATTGCGTTGGATGGTATATCATTTATAGTAATAAAATATGTATATTTATAATGTAATGTATTTTGTCCATTATTATCTTGTAATATATCATAAACTACACATTTATTTTGATTAAAATAAAAAAGATGTATTTTACCATTTTCATCAATCCATTGGTAAGATGGTAATTCGTTATTTAATTGTAAATTTTCGAAATTGCTCATTTTGAATAACTTATTCTTTCTATTTATAAATAGAAATCCTTTATATTCATTTTTTTAGTTTTATTTTTTAAGAAAAAATAAATTATTAAAATAGTAACCTATTTTATTTAAAACAATTATTATTCAATGTCATCACAAAATTCTGATAATGACAACTTTAACAAAAAACGAATTAACAAACGCAATGTAAAAAAAAGAAATAGTAAAGATTTCATTGTAGATATTTGTGAAGAAATTGAATTTTATGAAATTGATGAAAAAACACGTAAATATTACGAAGGTTTTGACCACTTTTCCCACAAAGAAAAATTAAATTTTGAAAATAAATTCTCAAAACCTTTAAATAAATCTCAAGAAAAATATCTCCATCTTCTTCAAAATTATTCTCAAAAAATTGTCACTGCTATTGGTCCAAGTGGTACTGGTAAAACAACATTAGCAACTGAACTTGGTATTAAACTTTTTTTATTAGGTAAATATCAAAAACTTATTTTTGTAAGACCTACTGTTTCCGTTGATGATGAACAACTCGGTTTCCTTCCCGGTTGTATTGAAGAAAAAATGGCACCTTGGATTCGTCCCATTTATGATATTCTATATCAATTTATTTCTCCAAAAGAAGTTCAATATATGATTGAAAATAAAGAAATTGAAATTGCTCCTTTAGCATTTATGAGAGGACGCACTTTTAAAAATTCTTGGATTGTTGCCGATGAAATGCAAAATTCTACCATTAGTCAAATGAAAATGCTTTTAACTCGTATTGGTCACAATACCAAATTAGTTATTACCGGCGATTTAGACCAACACGACCGTATTGGCAAAAATGAAATAAATGGTTTAGAAGATTTTACTAATAAATTACGTCGAAAACGTTCTTCATCTATTTCATCTGTTGAATTTACTCATAATGATATTGAAAGAGAAGATGTTGTGAAAGAAATATTAGAATTATATAATGATGATGATGTTGAAAAATCAAATTACTTACAAGGATATTCTGTAGAATTAAGTTCTTCTCCACCTTATGTAAATTCAATTTATTTAGAAAATAAAAAGGCAAATAATGAAAAATAAATTATTTATCGAAATAGAAATTAGTATAGTTTTTTATAAAATGACTTTTCATAAAAAAAAAAATTATTATTCTAAAAATAATCCTAAAAATATTTTTTTAAAATACAAAGCATATAAAGATAAACGAAAAAAAATATCTTTTAAAAATATTGATTCTTCATTCTCATTTACTCAAAATGCTAAAATTGCCATCATTATTCCTTACCGAAATCGCGAAAAACATTTAGAAGAATTTACCAAATATTTCCAAAAAGAAAATTTTGATGTTTATGTTATTGAACAAATGGATGACCAAAAATTTAATCGAGGTTTATTATTAAATGCCGGTTTTCATATTGCTTCTCAAAAAAAAAATTACGATTATTACATTTTTCACGATGTTGATTCCCTTCCTGATGAAACTTTATTAAAAAATTATTATTATAATGGTAATAAAATTATTCATTATGCTTCACCTTATTTAGGATATAAATATAATTTTGGTGATTTTTTTGGTGGTATTGTCGGAATGGATAAAGAAACATTTATTAAAATAAATGGTTATCCAAATAATTTTTATGGATGGGGTGGTGAAGATGACGCTCTATATAATCACGTTGCTTTATCTGGTTTTGAGGTATATCGTCCTACATCAGGTTCTTATATATTATTAGACCATCCTGAACCAAAAAAAGAAGAAATAAATGATTTGAAAAGAGAAAATATATTACGAGATTTAAAAAATTGGAAAATATATGGTTACAGCGATATTAAACATTTATATTTATTACAAAATCATTATACTTATTATCCTACATCCAATTCTAAATCAAGTTCTAAATCTGCTTCTAAATCAAGTTCTAAAAAAGGATTAAAAGTATATGTTTATCAAGTAAAGATTGCTTTAGTACATCCAAAATTTGAAACACATTATTCATTAATGAGACCACTTGTCGAATGGAAAGATGTTGAAGAACATATTATAGATACATTTGATGATGAAAAATATACAAAATTTGATGGAAAAATGAATAAAAAGAATATATATGATAATTTGATTGAAACAAAAGTATCAAAAGAATATGAAGATGGATTAAGAAAGGAAGATTTAGAAAAAACATTAAAATTTATATTTGATAATTATCGTGAAGTGTTATATATAAGAATACGTAATAATGAAATAAAACGAGCATATCATTTACATAATCACGATTTTAAAAATAATTGGTCAAAATATATTCAATTTCCCGACCATATGAAACCATATGATTTTATGACAAAACGTAGTAAAAATCTTAAAACATATCGTGAAAATCTTCTTCCTGAAGATAAATGGGTAGCAAATGGTTGTATAACAAAGATTGAAGGAAGTGATGAAGATGGTAATCCAATATCTTATGTTAAAGAATTTTATGAAATGATTTTACATACCATTAAAACTTTTAAAAATGTTCCTGATTGCGATTTATTAATTAACCGTAAAGATTTCCAATATTTACATTCAAATCCAAATAAATATGCTTATACACATTTATATCCGGAAAATGTTGAAATACCAAAATCAATGAAACCGGAAAAGTATTGGGTAGTATGTAGTCAAAATACGACGGATGAAAATAAGGATGTGGCAGTACCAAGCGCGGATGAATGGAATGATATACATAAAATAAAGGGATTAAAAAATATATATGAATGGAAGGATAAGAAGGATTGTGTTATTTTTAGAGGTAGTTCAACGGGATGCGGATTAGATGAAAAAACAAATCCAAGAATACGTTTAGCAGAAATATCATATTTGTTAAAAAATCCAAATATAAATATTCGATTAAATAAATTTGTTAAAAAAATTCGAGTAAATAATTTAATATATTCTTATATTCAAACCGAAAAATTTAAACATTTACTTGGAGAATTTGTAACACCCGAAGAACAAATGAAATGTAAATATACATTAAATATTGAAGGTAATGCCGCAGCATATAGATATGGAGGATTATTTGGATATAATTCGGTTGTTATTCAAGCGGAAAGTAAATATAAAGTGTGGTTTGAACCATTATTAAAGGAAAATAGTGATTATATTTTGTTAAAGAAAGAAATATATATGAATGAAAAGGATAGTATAGAGCAGTCGAAGGAGAAGGTAAATACATTTTTTGAGAAACTTTTTTCTAAAAACAAAGATATGAAAAAAATATCTTCAAATGGAAATAAATTTTTTAAAAAATATTTACAAGATGATTCGATTGCTTCGTATTTTTATTCTTTAATGAAAAAAATAAATCATTTATATGATACATCAAATCAAAAGAAATAATTTTTTTTAATGTAAAGAACTTTTTTTAATATATTATTATATGTTAAAAATGAATAAAATAAAGATATATAGCGATAGTATGATTGAAAGATTTTATAGAAAATCGAATATAGTACAATTATGTTATGTAACATTGGAATCAAATTCATTTTATATATGTTTTGATTTTGAATCTCATTATTATATATCAATGTCATTAGAAGATGAACTTATTATACACGATGATAAAGAATGGGATGAAAAAGATTCAATCTATAATAAAATTTTAGAAATAAGAGATAATGAAAGTTATGATGATAATGTAAGATGTAAAAAGGTATTACAATTATTGTTAAATGACTCTTCAAAATATACTTTTTCAGATGAAAATAAAAAGAATTATTTTGAATTTATATTTCAAGAATTATAAATAAATTAAAATTATATTTAACAAATAAATATTTGTTAAAA
>JACCDO011888257.1_pt1 | contig 24067 bp, 15 predicted proteins | sample 7446101 | NCBI WGS metagenome assembly JACCDO01 (sample SAMN15323440, study PRJNA562643) | freshwater metagenome | isolation source: river surface water | place: USA:Blue River Watershed | collected 2017-08-16
CTATTTTCCTTTTGGGATGAAATTGCCTTCCATTTTTGGCGATGGAAATTTTGCAGAACCAAAAACCATCAAGAGTCAATCAAACACGTACCATTCTAGTATACCGATCCCACAGTATTGGTGATAGGAAAGTACATTCAAGATTATTTTGTGTACAACTACGAGAAATTGTGTGCTTAAGTGATTCATTAAGTGAGACATGAGGACTTTAAAGGGAATGCGATTGGTTGACGTTCCATTGGATGTGTGTGGTGGCAGTGTGCACACTTTGTACCTAAAAGCGCACGGTAATGATGATGGTAACACTCTTTTTGTGGGAAATGTTGATTATGGTACGTTAATACTGCTTATACACTCATTCTTTGCTTTATTCTTTCGATCTCTCACTCATTATACAACTATTACTCATGCTTACGCTAATTACCATTATTGAAGGTGGAATGATGAGCTATCAAGACATAGATGCGTATTTAAAGACAATATTTTCTGATTTTGGAAAAATTGAAAGTGTTTCAGTTAGTAAAGTAAAACAAGTAGGAAAAGATGGAAATGATAATGATGAATTACTACCCAGCGACAAAGCATATAATTATCGTAATGAAAACAATGAAAATTCTAGATTTGCACATGTAACATTTGTAAAAAAGAGTGCAGTTAAAAGTATTCTCGCGGCAAGTGATTCTGTTTATTATGAATTAGCAAAACAAATGGCATTGCAATGGGGAATACATAAGCGGCTAGGACTACGCAGCATCACTGAATGTAAAGCGAAGTCTAGTCAAGATATCCGCAAGTCATTGCCATATATAGAGATTAATACCGAGGACCTACAGAGAGAGGTTGACTCGTACATGAAAGATTTTGATGAACAAGAACAACTACAATTACTAGAACAGAAAAAGAAACAAAATATTCCTGATGAAGATGGTACTCGCTCACTCACACATTCATTTATTTGTTCAATCACTTACTTAACTCATTAACTCCTATATTCAGGATTTATAACGGTCGTGAATAGAAAGAATAAGAAGAGAAAGCGCAATGATGAGAGCAAGCGAACTGGTGCAGAACAGCCGCGACATAGAGGTGAGAAGAAGAAAAAAAATAAAGAATTGAAAAATTTTTATACATTTCAAATAAAAGAACAAAAAATTGAAAAATTAGAATTATTAAGAAAAAAATTTGAAGAAGACAAAGAACGGGTTGCGGCGATGAAAGCAGCGCGGAAATTCAAGCCTTTCTAAGACTTCTACACTTATAGATATCGTTTGTATAAAAATTAGGTTACAGGGTTTAACGGATACTTTGTTATTATTTTTTGTCATCATTTTTTGCTTCTTTCTCGGTAGTGTTACTGTCATTTGAGGTGGTAACTGTCTTCTTTTCAAAAGGATTTTCCATCTTTCCTTTCTTCTTCCCGCCTGCTTTACCCTCGTTGGTAACTACTTTAACCTCAGCTGCTGAGGTCTCTACCACTACTTCGCTGGTACTTGGGCCTGGTTTCTCAACAGGCTTCTCAACTGGTTTCTCGACAGGCTTCTCGACAGGCTTCTCGACAGGCTTCTCTACTGGTTTCTCAACTGGTTTCTCAACTGGTTTCTCAACAGGCTTCTCTACTGGTTTCTCAACTGGTTTCTCAACAGGCTTCTCAACTGGTTTCTCAACAGGATTCTCCACAGGCTTCTCCGCTGGCTTCTCTACTGTGACCCAATCCTTTTCAACATTGTCTTTTGCGGTATCCTTTGTCTTCACATTGGTTGGAGTAATTACTTTCGAGGCATCAGCTTTTACCGCTTTAGCGCTAGGAGTCTTAACTTTCTCTTTACTCGCCTTATCATCAACTTTTACTTTCAATTTACTAGCGCTACTGGTCCTGGCCGATTCAGTTGCATCTGTTTTTGCACTCTCGGAAGTACCCATTATGTCTAAATTCATTATATCTGAGAACACATCTCCCTTAGAAGAGCCCTTCATCAAGACACCTGATAGCGCAGTCGTTGCAGCTAATTTAAACTTGCCGTTCTTGTTAGGCACTGGTGTACCGTCATTCTCACTTTGCTCTATCTTCACTTCTAGTTGCTCCTTTGCCAACGTAATCCACTCTAGGACACTCGCATCGGCAGCATGTACTTTCAGAACTTTGTTAATATAAAGCATCGCGCCAGACTTGAGAAGTAATGCGCGCAACGACCTACTCTTCGCCATATTAGTAACAGCACGACAACCCCATTGTGCAATGACAGCATTTTTCGAGTGTAATTTCAACATGTTAATAAATGAATCCGCAATACCAGCACTTGACATGCGAGATGTGTTTTTCAACGTATCTTTAGGTTTACCATCATCGAGGTAGTTGCTCTTGGCTAACTGCACGATGTTGCCGACGGCCCAACAACAATACTTCATCATTTCTGCGTCAGTATTATACGTTTGGATTATGTGAACAAGCTCCTCGCAAGCTCCATTTGAACCAAGTTTGGATTGATTATTTGGATTATTCGCAGCTAAATCGGCAACTGCGCGCACCGCCCAGTAAGTTATATCTTTATCCGTTTCAGAATGAGTTCTGTATGATTGTAAGACTTTGCATAATTCTTCGCACGCATCAGTGGCGCCTAATCTGTTACGATTAATCATATTAGCATGAGCCAATACAGAGATGCATTTCACCGCTTCTTTCGCAATTAAAGGGTCTTTCTTATGCGCTTCTAAGATATCACCAATGTAGTTACTAGACATTCCTAACGATTTTTGGTACTCTAGTGACCCCTCGGCGATGGCAGTTATTGCTGAACAGCCCCATTGTGACACCAAATTTGATTCTAATTCGTTGTAAACTACTTGTAAAATGTTCTTAGGTAGGTCAGGATACTTCTGTGCATTCATTAATCGCTTTTGATTCTCACTGCAATTGCGAGCCATACCGGCAATAAGACGTAGACAAGCGAAACTTAGGGTGTCATTGTCTGCGTACTTGGTCAATATCTTGTCGATCAAACTTATAATTTTCTTGCCCAAATAATCCTGGTTTTCTGTCGAATATTCTGCTAACGAGCCAGTACACATCAATACTTTCTGTAGTGTCAATGGCTTGATGGTTTCGTGATGCTTCAACAGAGGGATCATAGCATCACATGCGGGAATAGAAGATAATTTGCCATTTTCCGCCATGGCTATGATAGCTGTGCATATCCATCTGCATGGGACCTCTTTGGAAGAGTGAGCATTCAATAAATGAACGAGTAAACCCCAATTTGCGGTGTCGCAATAGATATCCTTGTTGAAAGTGATGACGTTGCCGATAATCCAGGTACTGTTCTCCACCAATGAATCGCTTACCAGCGCCAGATCAGAGTATCCTAGCAAGATTCGAAGTAAGAGAGGTACAAAGCTGCCGGATCCTACTCTGCTGTTAATTGCAGCGTTATTTGTGCATAAATTACGAATTGCTTTACATATTTGGAGGCAACACGCACTGTTAGTCAGGTGAATTTCAAGCGATTTGGTCATGATTTCGGATATGTTCAATTCCGCAAATAAATTTTGATTACTAGTGTTTTTATCAGCGAGTGCGCCCACTAATGCTGACGCATGTTCAATCAACGAAGAGTTGAACATATGGGACGAAATTACATGAACTAACGCGTCAATGGTACCTGCTGATGCCAATCTTACACTGTTTTCAGGACTGCCGACAGTGAAGGATGCAATGGCTTTACATAACGATGCCGAGGTTTGGGCATTACCTGCGTATGTCTTCAAGGCCTCTGCACTGCTTTCACATGCACCACCACTACCAAATAATTTCTTATTGCCGGCATCTAAACATAAGTAATGGATCGCCTCGCAAGACAACTTGATCACGTTCTCATTAGTACCAAATACTTTGATTAGACTTGCAATTATAGGGCAAAGACCAAGTTTACCGAATCTAGCACGGTTTTCACCCATACTGCATAGCGTGACAACAGCTTCACATCCCCATTCGGCTACCAAGAAATTGTCAGGGAATGCTCGTAATCCAGTGACGACTGATGTGCAAGCCTCCGAGGTGTTGAAACGATAACGATTGTCTTCAAATTCGCTTAAAAACACAATTGCACTGCATGCCAAGTAGCATACCTCAGGTGAAGTTGCAGCGTGTTTGGCAAAAACATGTGAAACTACTTCGCAGGCCTTTTGCTCACCTAAACGTTTTCTCGTTTTTGTATCTGACGATATGGAATGAATTAATCTGCATCCCCATTTCGCTACATTCTCCGCCTTGTCGTGAAACTTCATCGCTCGAACATAATACTTAATGAATTGTTCATTCTTGATCTTGATCTTCATCGTGTCATGTGCGGTTAATGTCACGAAGCAACGCAATACATCAGCACAGAGTACGTCAGATTTCTCATGCTTATTAGCCGCTGCCATCAAGATACTAACAACGTCCTCGCTGTGGAATTTAGCACGATTCGCTTCATTATCAACGGATAATTCATCAACAGCCAACGCCACTTTAGCTATGACTAATGGATGAGTTAAATGGTGAGAATTCTTCAGCACCGTTACGAGCACTTCACATGCACCAGCATTTCCTAATTTAGTGCGGTTATCTGGTAATCTGGCAAGCGACGTAATAGCCATTGCAACTGCCTTTTGCACGTCTGAATTCTCAGGATACTTTTTGGCCGCAGCGATAATGATCTCAATAGCACCTTTATTCACTAATTTCTTGGTGTTTCCGTTGTGCACTTTATCACTTTTAGCCTTAACGGCTAATCCATGAATAGCAAAACAGGCTTGAGTAACAATTTTAGCATTTTCTGCGTGAATTTGCATTGCCCCAACAACTAATGCACAAGTGCCCTTGGTACTACCGAATTCCGTTACATTCGAGTTATCAGCACAAAGGTTGAATATTGCTCTGCAGGTATATTCAGCTACAAACTCGTCTTGGGGATATGTTGACAAAGCTTGAACGACTACTGCACATGCTCCTGCGTGATGAAATCGGACCAAACTGCCCTCATCTTTGTAAGCCAAGGATCCAACAGCCCTCATTGCACTTTGTGTTGCAAATAAATTGATAGGAATGTGTCTTTTCAAGGCATTTACTACAGCTTCACAACCCTCACTAACTCTGATTAACTCGATGTTGTTGGATGACATAGCCAAGTAGTGAATAGCACAACAAGTATTTTGCACAATTTCGGCGTGTTCATCATGTCGACTAAGTGCGATGACAACAACTTCACATGCACCAGCAGCTGCTAGGCGTTGATGTGTTGACTTATCCATGGCTAGTTTGCCAATAGCTAAACTTCCGGCAGATGATACCGGCATGGATGAAGTTTGACGCTGTACAGCTGACACAGTCATCTCGCACAATCCAGCATTTTTACATTTAGGTGGATTAGCACTAATTTCTGCAATTTTTTCAACCGTTTTACAACCCCAAAGTGCAACAGGCTCTTCACTCGCATGCTTCTCCAACACCATGGATAAGGTATCGAGTAAGTCTTGCGACAGTAATTTAGGGATGTGCACTTCAAAGCAAGATAGGTAGTAGCATAAATGTAATACTCTTTCCGACAGATACTCTGATTCCAAATTGTTTCTTAATGCTCGCAACATTAATGGGATAATGCCGGCATCACCTACTTTGTTAATCATGTCTTCGTCTTCCTCATCATCGATAATAGCAATAATAGCACGACATGCCTCAATCATAAACACCTCTTGTTTAATATGAGGCTTCATGGATGCAATAATATGGAACATTCCAAGCTCCTTCTCTAATCTTGTTTTAGCATCTTCTAATGGCAGCAAGTTTCTAATTGCCCAACACACTTCAGTGCATACAGTCATGTTGTTGGGGTTGTTAGAAAGTAACAGGACACATGTTTCTATTACACCAACAGAAGCGAAAATTTGGCGATAGTCATCTGAAAATGATGCCAAGTGGCCTATTGAACGGCAGATCCATGAACTAATCTCCACGTCTTTTACAAATGTCGTAAGTGATCGACCTAAAGGTTCGCAAACTCCAGCAACGCACAATTTTTCTTTAACACTGTCTAGTGCACATAAACATCTGATAGCATCACATGCTGCAGCAATAACAGCCTTTTTTGTTGCATGCTTTTTCATTCCACTTTTAATTTTTTCACTTATACCAGCGGCACCAAATGCTCTTACATTTTCTAAGGACATATTCGCTTTGACCTTCATCTCGTCGTTATTACGACATAAGTAAGCAACTAAAGTATAACACTTTTCACAAATAGAAGGGAATCCTCCCATTTGATCCAACACTTGCACTATGATAGGTGCTGCGTCGCAACGGAAATATGTACGATTACGATCACTACCTCTATCTAGAGATGATATCATACTACTTAGTAAACTTACAACAGCAACTTCCATTTTCCCCTCTAAAGCAGTCTTAAGGTCGGTCAAAGTTGCCGTGACTTCAACCATCAATTTCTCAACTTTTTCATTGAATAATAACTGAGATCGTCTTCTCATTACACGTATTTTATGATCAACCTCTGGTGCAACAAAATTAATTGGGACTAACGACTCAAGGTTAGCCTCAGGTGCTAATACTTGATGATGAATCGACTCTCTTGGCATATGATGATGATGATAAATATCAATATGATGGACTGGTGTTTGAGCATATTCTATATCTTTCAATTTTGCTAATTCTACTTCAATATTCTTAAATATACCTTGAGATTTTAATAAATTTTTTAATTCTTCAGCATCATCTTCAGTTAAACTACAAATATTCAAAAAATTAGGATCTTTTAATATTCTTTTTGCCAATCTATTGATTGATCCGCATCCTTCTTTGATAAACGAACGACAATATTGTTTAACTTTTGATGGTAATATTTCTACTGTTTTACTTAAAAATTGTATTAATTGATTTAGATTTTCTTGATCTTCTGGTTCAATAGGAATATCTAACTCTAGCTTCATATCTGATTTCAGTTCAAGATCGGATATACCGCGTTCTCTTGCAAATGACGAGGCAGATATTACTGAATTACCTCGCTCTCGTTCATTTACAACTGTTTCATTAACTACTATTTCATCTGTCTTTACTTCTTCCGACATTATTAATTAGCAACAATTGTGCACAGATGATTAATGACCAATTGATGCGAACGTCTATGACAGATATACAGACTGAAACTATGTGCAACGCACCACAGCGATAGAAAGCTTTTGTTAATGTATTTCTTACTGGCCCGATTAGTCATATACGGAACCAAAAGTGTGATTAGGGTTATAAAAAATCGCGATTTACAATATGTAATATTTATTCATTAATAGTGAGCATGTTATAGTATCCTTGTAGAATACAGTCGTAAATTCCTTTCTCTGCGCATACGATTGGTGGGACATCGTTTAGTAATCCCGTCATCGCATCCTTAACAAAACCGTCGATAAGAGTATTCTTGCGAATTGTACCAGCTGGAGTTTTTTCAATTTCTTGAAAAAATGGTTTATTTAATCTTCTTGTTTTACCATCTCTGGTTAGTGTATTCCCTCTGCTAAATGTATTACCTCGTGATAGTACTAATGATCTTGCTGAGTATGAATTTAATGAACTAATTGCAGGGGTAATTAATTTAGATAATGAATCAGATATTGTTTTCGGGTACGATGGGCAAACTAATCTCTGATGAATTGAATCGCTTAAATTAAATGGAGTCGTATCTTTCTCAACCTTCAATCCAAGGATACCATTGTATTTATCTTTTTCTTTTTGCGGAATATATTGTGTATTTTTGTCATTATTCTTATTATTATCTAATATTGCACTTTTCGTTTGATGGCGAAAAGTGGAGGTACTTATACTATCTAATCGTAATGATTTTTTTGTGATTTTTGTTGAATTATTACTTATTATAGTAGATGATGATACTGATGACCTGGAACTTACAGAGGCATTATCGATGTTACCATAAGATTCTGTTGATAAATATAATTGAGGATCGCTTCGCCCTAAATGCAAGGTATCGTGAATCAAATATATTTGTTTTTCTAACCGAACTAATTGTATTAAAAATCCCATGCAAAATGCTGAAATTCTTTCATAAAATATTATGTGATTATAATCAGCGGAAACTTCGTCGGTGATTGAGCTACTTTTTGATAAATTATTATATGATGGTGCTATAAATGTTTTATGAATTCCTGCTCCAATATAATAATATATTGGTGAATTAATTTGATCACCTAGAACCACTAATATTCTTGGTCTTATTCTATTTAATTTTGTATATTTTCTCAATTTATCTGCAATAAAATCTACTGTACATTCAACTTCATCATATAGGTACAAACCAAGTAGTATTATATCTTTCTGTGAAATAAATAAAAAATCTATATATGGAAGTATAGAAAATATCATTTCTCTGTAATCTGATTGATTTGAAATATATGCTAAATGCAACATCAAGGTTTTATTTTCTTTAAGCACATATTGAGTCATGTCTAATACTGCCGCACGAATATTCAAGTCTAGTAATGTATTCTCATTTGGTTGTAAAAGCAAGTAACGAGCGTTTGTAGCAGAATTGTAATGATATCGGTTTACATCTATTTCATCAACATAATCCAAAATGTTAATCGAACCGCTATCCCGGCGATGAAGAGAGTTGCACCAATGTAGCATTTACAAGTCGATCTATTAATGATGGAAAGCTTTTCTCATTTTGTTCACCTATTTGTCAATTTCAAAACGGGTTGTGAATTTTTTTTAGCGATGATATGTCTCTCTGAAACGGAACCGATACAACTAAGATTGATTGGTAGTCATTATTAAACATATATTTGATGGCAGTCAATATAATAGAGACTGTAAATTTTATTCCATAGATTCGTTGCGCTGCGGATACTTTATTAACTTATCTACTTGTTTCCTTTTTTCTTGTTTCCAAATTCACTTATTCTTATTCACTTACTCACTCACTAATTATCACTTACTTAAAATGATTCATACCATACCCTACCCAAGATTTTGCAAAATCCGGAACAACTTCGATCTTAAAAAGAAAACAATACCACTTTTATCTGGTATTTCGAGCTAAATAGAATGGCAGCCGCTAAGATAAAAGCTGATGATTTAGGTCAAGTTAGTAGAGACTTCTATGAAAATACCAAGTTTAAAATGTTACTTTCATTCGTTTTTGCTGCTGCATCACTTACATTTTTAGGTTTTTCAACTGAATCTGGTGGAGAATCAGCATCAATGAATCAGAAGTATGACAAAATTAATCCAAATGATGACAAATTTGCTAAATATTATGAAGCGCAGGTTAGTGGGTATGGATTTGCTTCATTTTGTCATTTTTCTGCATTTGTTATTGCATTAGCTGCTGCTATTATAATTTCACCAGTTTTATCAGGTTCTCCTACAGAAAAGAAAAATGTAACTTCGCCACAGGAATTGGTACTAGAATCACAAGAACCTACTGTTGCCAATAGAATTTCAGCACAGAATGAGAGCGTGAATCCAATGTCACCAGCAAAGTGAAGTATTTTTGTCCCCCGCGATATAATGTATATTTTAATTCAATACAATTTTACAATTTTCAATTCTAGATATATTGTCTTCTTATTTTTAGATTTTCATAGTTTCATGTCTACCATTAGTTGGTTTTTTTAAGCACTAGAACAAGATTAAAAAATGAGTATCATTACCATCGACCATGAGTTTATTTGAATAGAAAAGAGATAAAAATAGAAGAGGAATTTTAACAATGAAAAAATGGAATAATATTAGTGATTATACACAATCGAATCAGGCGTTAAATTATTTATAGAAATGTTATTGATAATGTCAAGCAACCAAATCCGAAATATACATTGAATCATAATAAAATGATTGCACAAAATTTAGATTTTTGATCCGCTATCATCATATGATGCATATGCGTGATTTTCTGAGGGAGATCTTATCATGTTCTTTTCTTTTGTGGTGCCACATATATAAGGGGAAATGTAAAATGCAGCAATCATAAGCAATAAAAATGCTAGAATGTATACAAAAGCAGCAAAACCATATCCACTAACAAGTGCTTGGTAGGAATACTGTGTGTGATCATCATCACCTCCTATTTCTTTGAGTTGACTGTTCGAAGAACTTAAACCTCCTGCAACGCTACAGAAACCTAGGATCATTAATCCACCGGCAGCAATAACTACTGATAATGCAAGCTTTGCTTTACTTCTCTCATAGAATGAGCGTGAGGAGGCGGTTAAACTATCAGGATCTTGAGACATTTTCTTCAGGGATTCAATTACACCAGTACCAAAACTTCGAAGTTTGTATCTTCGATTTTTGGATCAAATAAACCCTAAGTAAAAATAGCTGTGCTGAATCTTTATATAAATAATAGGTGCAATGTTAAAAAGCAGAAGTTAAAACAAAAGTAAACTGGTTTTAGGAAGACATGTTACAACCGCTGCGATATCCTTGTTGAATTATAATCCATATTCGAAGTTCTCGGACAAACCCCATCAAAAATACTTCGAAGATCTTCATAACTTAAAAATTTGTTATTAGGAACAAAGACAAAAAATGTTGACCTTGGACACCTTGACGCTCAAGGAAAGAGAATTTTATGAGAGAGCCAAATTAAAATTAGCTCTATCGTTAATGTTTGCTGCATTTGGTATCACATTAATTACGATATTATATCAACTTTCTTATTATTACCATTTTTACGATATCAGGTATGATGTTACTGGGTTTCTGTTCGCAAAGTGGTGGTTTGTCTGCTGCTGCTAATTATTATACAGAATCATATTTCTATAAGACATATGTTAGTTCATCGAAAATGGATAAAGCTGCACAAAATCAAGTTAGTGGGTATGGTTTTGCTTCATTTGTCTATATTTTAGGTTCTTTGATTAGTTTTCTTGTCGCATTATATATCTCCCCGTTAGTATCCTCACAGAAAGAGAAATATGCTTTACGTGAACCTAGAGGTCTAGTTGATATATACAGAGAAAGACAATCTATTGCTGCTCCTGAAAGACCATCGAACGCATAAATGATATCGACTTATATTTGTAAATAATTTTTGATAATTACAACATTATCTAATGTTGCTATTGCTTAATTACACTTCATTCAACATACATCCTGTTTACAAAAAAAATGTTTGTTCTTATTAATTAGTTATATACTGCTTTATGATTTCATACTCTGAATACTTTCTACTCAAGGATCTCATAGAAATATATTATGTAATCATAAATGGTTAGATAACTAATACCAGCGAATAAATCAATCGGTTGTGGTCAGATTAATAGCAGTCCAACTAAATTGACTTGACTCTCATATTCAGTATACTCATCATTGATTACTTAACATTAATTGATAAAACTATCTGCATCGACGTATGCATCCTATGTAAACTACTATCTAATATACTACTTATGCATATCACTCTTTAACGGACTCTTTTTGCTGTGCCGGTATTTCCTGTGAAAGTATGCCGTGTCATCACATTGAATTGATAACTAGAATGCAATTTCTATCACTTCTTGTTGTCGCTATTTTGTGTAATTATGCATTTTCGTTGCATAGCACTAGTTCGTTCCGTTTCAAGTCGGTTGGTGTGAGTAAAAGTAATCTGAAATATGCCAATCCAGTGTTAAATAGCTTCTCAATTGAGGAGTTGATTGCGGCATTGAAAAATAAAGGTGTTGACGTATCTAACGTCAAAATACCACAAATAGAGTACAATAAAGGTGGTCCATTGACGGATTTGGTATATATTACCAAGGAAGCATGTGATATTCTTTCTCCTATGGTAACAGCATTTTATGAAAAAATATCTCAAGGTTATGGTGGTGGTGCACAGAAAATTAAATCAGATGCTACTTATTTTACTATTGCAGATGGAATCGTACAACATTTATTAATTGCTCATTTATTTGGTGGTAATAAGTTTCATCAAATTGTAGGTGAGGAAGATGAATCTAAAATCAATATAATAACTAAACCATTCATGGTTGATGAGTTAGAAGTGCCTGAAGAATTTGTAGATATTGTAGAATCAACTAGAGATAAGATTAGAATGTTAGCAAATAGAATCGATTCAAATAAATACAAAGAATTAACATTATTTGTTGATCCAATTGATGGTACAAGAGAATTCGCTACTGGTAAAGGTGAATGTTGCTCAATTCTTATTGGTTTTAATGATGCTAAAGGTAGCGCTGTAGCTGGGATGATTTATAGACCATTAACATCTCCTCCAACATGGGCAGCTGGTGCAGCTAGTGAAAATTGTCGACTAGGTGTATTAGATAAACCAGTTAAAGCAAATCCAAATGGATTACTAATAACTGATACCGAGCCAACCAAATTTATTACAACTCTTATTAATGAATTAGGTTATGAAAAAATCCCTTCATTGGCATCTGGTAATCGTGTCCTTATGTTAATTGAAGGTAAAGGTGGGGCGTATATTCGTGATACAGGAGGAAATGCAAAATGGGATACCTGCGCACCTCAAGCCGTACTTGATGCATACGGTGGTGTGTTAGTTAAATTAAGTAGTTTCATCAAAGATAAATCATTAGAAAACTATACATATCTAAAAGCAGAAAGTAATTTAGATTTTGAACCAAATAAAGTAACATTGACTCTATCAAATGCTAAAGATAAGAGTAAATTTAAGAAAGGTGAAACTGTAATTGTCAGTGACGTTAAAGACATTAAACCTTACTCTAATGTACAAGGATTACTTGCATTAGATCATAATAATCTAGATGATTTAGATAGAATTCATGCTGCGATATTAAAGATGAAAAAAGATGGTATTCCACCATTATATACATAAATTTGTATAGTTACATTGTTACTGTGACCCAGTAATCTGAACTGCTATTGTTCTAGTTTTTTTTGTACCATCTAATTCAATTACGATAATATTTTGATATGTTCCAATTTGTAATTCGCCTTTATGAATCGGAATTGTTTCAGATGTACCCAATAAAATAGCCAATAAGTGAGAGTGGGCATTAACTGGTTCGGTTGAACGAAATTGTCTCCATGCTTCATCACCTCCAGGCCAATTCTCGGGACCTTTGCGAAATTCTAAATCATTGTGTAAATATGGATATGCTGCTGGAGCTAGTTTCATAAGAAATTGTCTTGTATCATCTACTAATCTAGGTTCCATTTCATTAATAGTTATAGATACTGTTGAGTGTTTTGATAGTACTGTGACTGTACCTTCTTTCACCTGCTGTTTGGATACTATATTCTTAATATCATTAGTTATATCAACTAGAGATATTCCTTTACCAGTTGGTACTTTAATCTCTTCAAAATGGGTAACAAATGCCATTTTAATTGCATTTTGTTTTATGTTTCTTAAACCTTTTAGTGGTACGCAAAATGAAATAGTTTCTTGATAAAGCATCAACAACCATACTGCTATTATGATAATACTCAAATTTCCCGCCATTATCATTGTCCCTGTCCCTCAAAGTTGCGCCTATTAGAGATTTTACTTTCATACAGTACACCGATATGATGAGTCACCGGGCCCACCAACGATCAGAAGTATCATACAAATTACATTATTCAGAAGTTTCTAAAGCATCAATCCAAATAACTAATATAGATCTGCTATAAGTAGATCATATGCATAACTAATATATTAAAGTCTCGGAAGAGATCTATTCCAAGGCATGGAATCGCCAAAATTGGACCAAAAATCAAGATTTAATTCCATTGATTAAAAAGGACCAACGAACAAAGAAGAAGAAGAAGAATGTCGTTGTCGGATGGTATAACGACGGTTGAAGGGCAAGTTGCAGGATCTGTAGCAGCAGCATATGCCAAAGAACGTGAAAAGGAAAGATTAAAATTTGAAGAAACAAAAGCAAAAATTAAGGAAATAAATAATGTTAATGTAGTTGTGAAACTATCCGATAAGTTTAAAGAAGCTTCGTATTTAGTACAGACGCATCATGGTAATCCTGATTTGAATATTTCAAATATCTATCAAATGGAATCAAAGAAATTAGATAAAGCAGACACGGAGGAAATAATTCGACAAAAAGAAAAAGAGAAAACTGAAAAAGAAAAGAAAAGAAAGCAAGCAGCATCAATGTTATCCTTTGACAACGACGATGGTGATCTTGATGAAGAAGATCATGTATCCAAAAAAATAATGAATAAAAATCCAAATGTAGATACAACTTTCTTAGCTGATAGAGAACGTGATAAAAAAATAGAAGAAGAAAAATTACGATTAAAAAGAGAGTGGTTAGATGAGCAACAAAGAGTAAGAAAGGAGCAACTTGAAGTTACATACTCTTATTGGGATGGCTCTGGTCACAGACAAACAATTATAGTCGAGAAAGGAATAACGATAATGAAATTTTTAGAAAAAGTAAAAGGAGAATTATCATCTAAATTTAAAGAACTAAGAAGTATGTCAAGTGAAAATTTGATGTACGTGAAGGAAGATACTATAATGCCGCACAATATTACTTTTTATGATTTAATAACACAGCAAGCAAGATCGAAATCAGGCAGTAAACTATTTAACTTTAATGTGCAAGAGGATATTAGAATTGTCGGTGATATACGGTTAGAACGGGACGATAGTCATCCGGGGAAGGTGATAGATCGCCGTTACTATGAAAAGAATAAGCATATTTTTCCGTATTCTAAATACGAGATGTATGATCCTCACATTAATCCATCCACACACTAATTAGTTAATTTACAGTATTTCGCAACATATTCAGAATGTAAAACTTTAGTACTGAAGGTGGAACTGTAGTTAACAGAGCAGCAGCTATCATGGAACATTACCTCGTTGACTATCACTAATGGTGTGTCTTCAAGAGAAAATTTAATACAAGATTCGTTGAGGCATTGAATTATTGGAGTGATAAACGCCGACACTGCATCGCGTAGTAATTCAAATTTATCATCACAAGAATGTATTGGTAAGATATGGTCCATCGTGAAATAGTCTTGCCGCAATGCCATTCTGATTCTGTATGATAGCGCCGTAACTTGTTGGTCATCTACTGGCACCTCAATATCAGATACTATACAATTACTATCCTGTAGAAGTGAGTGAGTGAGTGAGTAAGTAAGTAAGTAAGTAAGTAAGTAAGTGAGTGAGTAACCATATCAATTATCAAAATTCCATCAATCTTTTGCATTTTAAGTATTTTCTGAACACTATTTTTGTGATTCACTCCAATGAAGTAACTGGAAGGCATGTCTAAGTAGCTCGAAATATCGCTGTCCATCGGAAATGTCGGTATATAAAGTCCAAATGTCAGTTCAAATGGTTTGAACAGTACTTGCCGGAGATACTCTCCTAACGATAGTATCGCTGTATTACTTGAAGCTATGACTACTATCTTACTCTCGGTGAGACACGCATACACTAAATGCAGAAAAATTATGGGATCTAAATGCCGAAATAACTTGGTGTTAATGTCATCGATGTCGATTTCCTTGTGTATTTCAGCACCAAATTCTAGTTTGGTCAGTGTTGTCAGGTCTTCATAGTCCTCTCCTTTCAGTGCGCTCTCGATTTTGCATGTATTTTGAACAACAAAATGTCGAAGCTTTGTGATCGTTGGAATATTAGTTAGTAGCGAGAATCCCTCAACTACAACCTTTGAGGTGGCATCAGCACAAGTAGATTCGAAATCAATGCTTGCGGTGGAAGATAACGACTCATATGTTGTGGCTGTTGTGGTTATGCTCTCGTTTTCTGTGGGACTAAGTTGTAGAATATTCGTGCTACTTTTGATGTTCTTCAACAACTCTATTGTTTTATTTTTTAATGATCGGTACAATTCTACAGCATTTCTGGTTTTAACTGCAACACTCGCAGTAGGAGCATTGCATTCAATGTCTTCTTGGATCAGTACGTCATTTGATGACGTTGCCATCTTGACTATCTCGTTTCGCCAATAGCTGTATGTACACCCATAATATGCTTCACCATTGTGGCGAAAGTAATAAGAATGAACTGTGCGCATCGCGTGATTGTCAGTGCTGATTTTGAGCTCCACGGGAGGGTCTGCTTGCTTGCAGTGATTATCTACTAAATAGTCGAAGATAGCATCGCACTGTGCTCCAGTTGTAACACCGCTTTGTTCTGCTTCACTTTTCGTGCTGTCTGTAATAAGAATTGCTTTACACTTGCGTTTGTCGAGAGGAAACACGTACATCATGGTATCATTTATCTTTGTGCTATTATTTGTTTTGATGCAGTAATGAACGTAGAAATTGTGATAACAAACTATGCTAAATAATTTCTTGGTTGGAGTTGCATTGACCAGCAAATCGTACTCAACAGTAGTGCGAAATGTCGGCACGTATTTCAGTATAGACGTTATGTTCAGCATATTATTTCGATCATCCAATAATTGTTTGAATGATGTGTGTATTGCAGGTATATTTCCCTTGGAAGTTGATACAATGGATGCATATAAGAACAACAAATTCTTGGTCGATAACATGTCTTTTAGACTTATATTGGATATTTTTGTTTTTGTAAAAACGTTATTTTTGCTCGCAATATACTCTAATACATTGACGAAATGACTCTTGTTACTATTTTGGTAATTGATCAATAACTTTTGAAGCTCGAACTTGATTTGCAACTTCAGATAGTCTTTATCTTTTACTTTTTCTTCTTGAAGTGAATGTACATCATGAAAATATGTGAATAATTCATCATATACGGCACGAAGTAACTCGAAATCATCTGTTAAGTCGCAATCAATAAACAAGTTGATAAGGTTAACATAAAAATCCGTATCTTTCTTCTCAAAATAATTTGCTTTAATGTACGTAAAAAGTGAATTTAATGCAATTGGTGATGTTATAATTGCATTGATCCCGTCGGTATGGCTATCTGGCTCAACTAATTCAAATGTAACTGGTCTTGGTAATTTGCCTAATGCAGCAGTGAATGCTGATAAATCATCAAAATTACTCCCATTTATTACTTCATTAGTCATAGAATTACTAACATTAATGATTATATCACCGATCATTGCACCGTTTGATTTCAAGACTGAATTTACATTGAATCCTTCAATGTATATTATATTTTCATACCATGAAATCTGGCAACCAAATCCACCAGGATCATGATTACTAGTGACTACAATTGTCTTAAGTTTCATTAATTAGATCTTGCAAATTATCCTCTTCGAAGTGATCAAAAAATTATATTTCATATACTAATTCGAAAGGAAGGAAGTGTCGGGTCGGGTACCGGGGTATATGGAGTCCTGAAATCCGGTCTAAAACGAAGGGAATCCGTTAAGAGAATAAACCGAAACACATCTTCATCGCCTCTTCCTCACTCAACATTCTCCTTATATTTGGCTTCAAGTCCTTCTTCCTATCTTGGTACAGTTCCGGTTTGTTTTTCTGTTATTTTCCCCAAACTGTAAGAACTTGGAATACCTAGCAGGTTTGGCACTTGGCAAAGCACTTGGAATAGTAGAGGGGATTGCCTTTGGAAAATTAGAAGAATGAGCATAACGTTACCTCTTTACGACGGGAATGATATCCCCCAGCTAGGATTAGCTTCATTTCGCTCCGACTCTCTCAAGGATACTAAGGAAATAGTAACAAGAGCATTTCAAAAGGGTATTAGACATTATGAATTATGTGAATTATATGGTAATGCTCATTTGATAATGGAGGCACTTAACGAATGTTTGCTTAGCAATAATATGACCAGAGATCAGCTTTTTATTACCTTAAAGTTATGGTCCAAAAATAAGAAATTAAATGATATAATACTCGGTTGCCGCAATGTACTATATTATTGCGGATTATCATATGTTGATTTACTTTGTATACATGCTCCTATTGATATTGAAAATAGATCAGATCAATGGGCAGCATTAGAAAAATTAAAAGAAGATGGAATATGTAAATCATTAGGTGCAGTTGATCTGACATCAGTACAGTTAACTGATTTGTTAAAAAATTGTGTTATAATTCCATCAACATTTGAATTGGAAGTATCGCCGTTTAATCCTAAAGCAGAACAGTGTGAATTTTTAAATGATTCTTCAATGGTTGTTATTGTAAATGAAGGATTAGCTAAAAATTTAAGACTTAGTCATACGATATTTAAAGAATATAATAATTGGATAAATCCTGAAATAATAATGATAAGGTGGTTAGTGACAAAGGGCTATGCAGTACTGTTACCGCCTAATAATAGTGTCATAAATCAAACGGATATTGGCACATTATTGCAGCCATTGGATCAAGAAACAATGAACTTGTACAAAAATTTAGATGAAAATTTGCATACCCAGTGGCATGCGATAGAACCAGAGACCGATTGAAGTGGTAGTAGAGGTTGCTACTGCTAGTGGAGTGATGAGAAGAGTTGAATAAAATTGTATCGAATATATTATACTATAGTGTGTAAAATTGAAGTTGTAAGAATTAGGAGATAGTGTGTTAAATACATTACTTCTTTGGCTTTTTAACTTTCTTTGCCAATTTCTGTGCTATTTCAATAGCTGCTGTTTTATCAGCAGTATTCTTGACTTCTAATAACTTCATATCTTTTTCAGCTTTTACTAATTTTTCTTTTGCATCAGTAATAATTGAAGGATTAGCACCTAGTTGATCGGCACCATTATAACTTGCTTTTATAGCATCGATCGCTTTATGTAAAGATCTATATGTTTCAGATGGTTCCCACTGATACTCGCCTGTGCTTGGCGGATGTGGATATTCTTCAGTTTCAATAATTTTACCCAAATCCGAAGGATGGTAATAACCTTCAGGTGGATTTTCCATAGGTAACCTAACAGTTGGAATAAGTGCAATTGCACGTGACATACCTAATTCTGCTTCTAATTTTCGATGTAATACAATTGCTCGATCTAATATTTCTTCTGCAGCATGAAATGCTTGGCCTTTTTGAATCGCGTGAAGTAACCTTTTCATATCATGATCATCTGTTTCTTTGGCACATTCTATGTTTTTTACTCTATCTATCAAGCAAATTATCCAGTATTCAGCTTGAGATGATAATATTAATTCTTTTGCTAACAAAGTCATTTCTCTTGTCGCACCATTCGCTTCAGCTTTTAATAATGATTTTTCTAATTTTACAACATAATTTTCATAGACTTCTGCTGTTGTACATGGTGCAAATTTTCTTAATTCCATTGTATCATTAAACAATTCTTGAGTGCATTCTAGTTTCAATAATAACTTTTCTGCTTGCAATATAAGTTCCTCATCAATACCAATACTCTTGGATTGCGTTATTATATCAGGTAACTTGGTCATGATATCGCCAGAGTTATTACCAGCACCAACTACACTATATCTAGGTGAATCTAACTTGCCTGCTTCGTTTAATATTTTAGTTAAATTATCTGATGCTTTCTTGTAAAATTTAATATTATTTTCATGTTTATTTTTCACGTCATCTTCGGTCCATGATGCACTTACCGTCATTGCATTACTTAGCATTTCACGAATACCACGATCAGTGGCTAAATCGATTGGTAAATTACGATATCGATTTATGTGGTTTGAATTACCGCCATCATCTAACAGCACCTTCAATACTTTAATATGACCATTCGAGGCAGCTAAATGCACTGCATTATTACCACTATTGTCTACATCATTTGGTGAATAGCCTTCATTAAGTAATAACCAAACAACTAGTAAATGTCCTTTGAGAGATGCCCACAATAACGGTGTATTTTTATACAAATTAGCTTGTATTTCTTGTTTTCTGTCTTGTCTAGTTTCTTCATCATCTTCTTCCACTTCTTCCACTTCATTTTTAGTCTCATTGTTTCCATTATTATTTTCATTATTGCTCTCATTTTGATTTTCATTGATATTATCATTAGAATCTTTCACTATTTCATCATTTCCTTCTTTATTTTCAATATTCACATTAGTTTCAACAGATACTTGTTTCTTTTTACTATCTTCTTTTCTCTTCTTTTCTCTTTCAATTGCTCGATGGTAAGCTGCAGCGGCTCCTTTCTCTAATAATTTAGTAACTAACTGCACATTACCATTAATCGCCGCCCAATGTAATGATGTCCAACCACTAAATGTATCTATATATGATGGAGGAACATCATCATTCAAAAGCTCAATAGCACGAGCACTATTATTTGCTTGTACGGCTTCATACAGCTCAGGACGAAAGATGCGTGGATCTGGTCTCTCCTCCAACTCACCTGACTCCTCAAGGGCGTCCGCCATTTCTTATCTTTATATCTTTTGTAAATACTTGGTCTCCTTCTTCTTGAAAAAACGGTTCCCTTCCATCGTTCTGAATGACCGGAAGTCAGAGTTCCATCGGTTTGATTGCAATAATAATTCGTTACAGATTAATTAAATGTGACTGTTAAGTTACGTGCAAAGTATTCTTCTATTTTTGCTGGACGAAAATAATATAATTTAATAGTAGAAATACGTCAACCAAGAAAAGAAAACTCAATTTAAAGTATTATTTAGTTAGATTTCTTATGAATGTGCTAGAAAGTACAGCGCTTTGTCCTCTTCTGGTTACCAATATATCTAATGCCTTCATATTTTTACTCAAACGAATTTCATTAATTTTTAATGCACCCGGTATCGTTTCAGATGATACAATAATTGCTTCAATATCAGGATCGGTAATCGTTGGACCATATGGATCACTTAATTCAACGATTTGAGATTTCAATGTAGGTTTCACTATATTAATAAATTCAATTACACAATTCTTACGATTTTCAAATTTAATTATTTTCTCTGCATTTTTTTTTTTTGATAACATTGCATCTGACGTGACACCTATAACAATGCGTGAATTACATACTGATAGTGCTAGTGTTAATAGCTTACGATGACCATTATGTAAATGGTCAAATGTTCCACCTAACGACACAATATTGTAGTTAGGAATTTTATCGTTTTGTTCAAAAAAATAAATTTTATTAAATTTATCGATGGAATTTTTTGTTATATCAGTATAGTTAACTTTTAATGGTTTAATTTCTCTTTCTTTATTCACATTACTTACATATTCAAGTGATTTGGAATTTGTTGTATATAATATATCCACTGCTACTAACTTACATAAATCATGAAAGGATTGAAAATTACTATAACTGTTACTTACTACGTAACATTTCAGTTGCAAATTATTAGCACTCATCATTTCATCCCATAATCTTTCGTATAATTCTGATACATATTGATTAATTTCAGTTAATTCTTGACTATTCTCGTTAGTAACAACAACATATAGTGTATCTGATATCTCTTTAACTACTTTATTAATCAAATTATCATGTTCCATCAAAAGATACGAAGTTTTGATACCTACAGGATGATGTAGTTCCAATATTGCAGTATTATATAACATTTTCTCACATTTAACTGTTTGAAGTAAACTATTTCTTTGACGAGATTGATAGCATATCAATGCCTGAATTGATGTAATACTGAGCAAAAACAATAATACTCCTGCTCTGCTCATATCTGCATAGAAAAATAGTTTGTGAATACCTTAATTTCTTCTAATTCAATAGTCTTTTGTGGATTGGGATTATGAAAGTTCTTTCAAACAGTAAACAAAAGAATTGGAAAGATTCGTAATAGAGTCTAATAACTTTATCCTCTGGGTCTGATCTGAAGATCAATAGAGTAGTTCTAATTTAATTAGTGAACTTTTAAACTTTGAATCTAGGAATTCCTACTCTTACTCCTACTAGTTATGTTGGAGGATAAAGAAAGTTTAAAATACCTGATGAATCTACGACGACTGCCTCTGGAAAATAAAAGGTAGCCGATGTCGCCGGTGTCTCCTTTTTCCAGAGGTCGGAAAAAATTCCTTAGATATCTAGAGGCCTACAATTTTATTGTATCTTTTTATTTTGAAGTTTGTACTTATCTTATTCAAGAGTCGACGTTGGGATTCTTGATGTACGTCCGCCTCATTTTGATACATGTCTGAATTTTTTTAGTAAGTAATCATATCTACACTGACATTAGTAAAAGTTCTTCACATGTTGACATTCTTGAAAATTGTTTGAATATTTAATGTAGTTTATACTTAATCATGCCGTTCTTGGCGATAACAATCAATCCTGTGAGCACTGTAACTCAACTCCCGCCGTGCCGGGCCCGGCAGCAACTCCTCGATAGTTCATCTTCACATCTGACAGGTAACGGAAATTCAGCTGATAGTCAAGGGAAATTCAGTTGATAGTTAAAAGGAAATTCTTAAGTAATTGATAATGATTGAGCTGGGTCGTTTGAATGATACTGACGGCACACCTGAGAAGGTAGAAGTTGAGAATAAGCCTGAAGAAGAGGAATCATATACGCATTTCATTAAGTCGCAGATAGATGAGGTTGGCAACCATAATGCTGTGCAGCTTCTCGGGGACAAGTTGTACAATAGTTTGCGCTCTGTTATAGGCTTAAGGTATATAATTCTCTTCGGTGTGACGGTGTCAATAACGTTCTTGTCACTTTTATTCTATTTCACGTACCAAAATTTTATGAATGCATACATCAAAAACAAATTTATCGCCCTTACTGCTAATGCAGGCAATTGTAGCTATGTAGAGAAAAGTAATACACAGACTGTTAAACTAGATAGTAATGGATACTGGGAAGGTCAATCTAAATTTATACTCAGTGAAAGTTTGTATCAATTTTATTTTAATAATTTCAAAGTGTCTCATTTGGGCTGGGTAGAGTATGTGCAGTCTTTGGATCAGGATCTGACTTCTTTGAATGGTATTATGGAGCAAAATGATTTGGCTGCAAACTTACTGTACTGGTCTTCTTGGTACTACTTTTATGACTCTAATAACTATACTCAGGCATTGTATCCAGATAGTGCTCCAAAATACATCATGTACTGTGACGAAACATCAGGAACAGTTAGTAATCTGCACCATGACTGTCCTTTATCGTATTCTTCCAACTCGTATGACTTGGGTACGGGCTTAATCGCTACACATTTTGTATACGATGATTTTATGGCTGAAATTGAATGTAATAGCACAATAAATCCGGCTGAGTTGGGATTTAGCGGTACTAGCTCCACTCTCAATATAGTCATGGACGTTACTACCATAATGACCGCTCTAGCCGTTGCGTACAATATTAATGAAGAAGAGACTTACAAATACTTTGATACAATTGATGCACCGATCGGGCCAACTGCGTACAAAGGCTATACATATACTGTGTACCGTCGATTTGATGCATTCTATCCTGAAATGGTCCCTATGTGGTGTATAGAACGCAGTGAGGATGATGAAAAGCACTGTGTTGTAAAAGTTGGAAACTCTTACGGCATCCCATTTTTTCATCAACGAGGTAACAATCTTACATTTCCAGAGAGATGCAACTGTAGCGCAACAAATTATGTGCGCGAGTATTGTGATCAGTTCTCTTTGCTTAGTGGAATGTTTACGTGGGATATCACGACTAACAAATCTGCTACAGCTGGTTACGATGATGACTTCAAGTACCTCATCCCTGTAATCGAGTATTTGTTTGAAGAAGGGCGCAATGTAAGGAATACATCTGAGGCATCCTATGATGCTGCATGGGTTGGTTACTATGGCCAGCCGCTATCAAATGCGCAATTTACGGACTCGACTTATAGAAATGAAATCTATTCCTTTTCAAATTCGACTTCATTTGGTACTGCTTCGCTTATCATTTATTACGTCGGATCTCCTAGTGATGCCACTGTTAGTGCTGCGAAGTATCAGTTGTACAATGGGTCGTGTTCTAACTCGCTGCATCTTGGTACAGATTATTTTACGTCTCTTGAGGAGAACACCTTTGCGACTCTGGTGGAGTCGTATTATCAATGCACAGCGACTTGGTTTACAGCTATAAATAACGCGATTGGTATAGCAACGGGTACAGCGAATAACTTTTCAGCAAACGGTTTATTGTTTTTCGCGTATTCGATATTACTTGCCAGATATATTGCGGGGAAAGTATGCGGTGTAAAGCCAGCTC
>JACCDO011568455.1_pt1 | contig 24059 bp, 16 predicted proteins | sample 7446101 | NCBI WGS metagenome assembly JACCDO01 (sample SAMN15323440, study PRJNA562643) | freshwater metagenome | isolation source: river surface water | place: USA:Blue River Watershed | collected 2017-08-16
GAACCTTCCTTTTGTTTATCATTCCTTTGGAACCTTCCTTTTATTTTATATTGTCTTTTTATTATTTCAAAAAGGAATTAATAAAATATTACCAAAACAAAAAGGAGGGGTCCAAGGGGAACGTAGTTCCCCTTAAAATGTATGCACATTATTATATATTATGACTGAGTTAAGTGAGGATCAGGCATTTGTGAAGGCATCATTCGGCAATTCTATGCCCGATGTCATAGTGCACGTTGAATGTCATGGCAGTCTTATTGTTAATAAAAAAATGCAAAAATCTACCCACAGAGTTGATTCGTATGACTTATTTAGTTTGCCTGATAATTTTGCAGAGAATATTTTAATATTTGTGCTCTCAGGTCTTAGTAATTGTGCTAGCACTGATGACCCTATGAAACTTGAGGTTTTTCCTAATATTAGACCCAACACTGAATTTAGCAATATTTTTAATTATTTAGATAACATCTATAATGAGACTAATCCTGCAAGATTTCAACAATATAATTCGTTTAAGGCACCTTTGGGTTCATATAGTATTCTCCCATTGATTCAAGACAATCAATTCACGAATGCCTTCATAAACAAATATGTATATATTGGTGGTGCTGACAGTGAAGTTGACGTTGAAGATGAACAAGACGATGACATATATGTTGTTGATAATGAAGGCAATGAATTCCGCATTTCCAACTTGGATTCACTTGCCAAATTGCTTGCTAAGAAAAGGGGAATTTCATATTATGCTGCAATTGACCTGATTGAAATTGCTGTTAGTGTAGATAGGGGACTTATAGGAGGGCATGAAATTATGATGCCTGGTGGGTTTGATGACAAAAGAAGGTTAGACGAAGATCACATACATCACACACAGCGCATACAGCGCATAACCTTCAAAGAAGTTTTGTTTTTATTATATTTATTGGGATATAGAAATCCACTTATTTTGGATGGTTCTTGCAGTGGTAATTATTCGGGAGGTGGACCACAATCAGAGCGTGCATCAGGAAGAACTGCTGCTAAAAACAAGACACCTTTCATTCAAGTTGGCAATTTTTATTTAATTGATAATGAAGGGAATACCAATTTTACAGATTATGAAAAATATAAAGAGAGTTTTGATAAAAAATGTGATAGAATTATTGAGGACAATAAAGAATACATTGCTTTTATTATGACAACTGTTCCAGGTTGTAGTAAAAATTTGGCATTGTTTGCTGCCAACGCAAATCCGGGGTATGTTGATAAGCAACTAGAATTTGCTCGTGTTGCGTTAGATGTTATTTATGCTTTGGGATGCACGGAAGAGCAAGCAATTGAAAGCATTATGGCAACAACTAATAATCTGCTTGATTCACCGCCTAATTCTGACACAGCAATTCAATATTTGACTACCACCAAAAGGGGTGGAAAAAGAATTAGAAAGACTATTAGAAGGAAAAGACACAGAAAGAGAATTAAAAAATCCATAAAAAGAAAAGGAAAATAGAATTGCGTTTCATTATAAAATCACACTGTTATTTTACAATGCTATTAGTTTTCCAAACCCAAACACACGGATGAAAAAAACATATTGTTTGGTGTAAAAGAGGAGTGGCACTACCGTTATTCGTCGTCGTCAGTCTGCAACAGGCGGCACATATTCTGCGCCTCAATATTCGACGCATTCGCACAAAACAGGTTGGCAATGATATCGTCGTCGCGGAATCGCGCAGTATAATCCTGTTGTGCGTTGTTTCTGCCAATTCGACCCAGCGCCTGTATCGTCTTTTGCTGCGTCATATTCTGCAAATCCTTCCCAATGAACCCGTGGCAAAACTGGTAATTGGTTCCATAAATGTAATCCGACGACGCAATAATAATAAAGAGTCGCTTTTCAAATGCGAGTCGTTTGATGATTTCCAAATAGGCGTTGTCTGACGATTCACTAAACACACCGATTCCGAGCAAAATCATCAATTTCATTGCATCTGTAATCTTTAACATCATGATTTCCTTGACCGTCTCCGGGTCAATTGACGGCACAAAGGCGTTCTTAACCCAGTTGTTCGAATTCTTCGACACCCAGATTTCTTGGTGTAGCGTGGTATTCGGTATGAAATTGGGGTCCAACGTCACGGTTTTCAAACTACGTTGCATATCCTCTATCTCATCATCGATTTTCTTTACTGCCGGAGTGTAAAATTCATTACAGGTCATCTTGGTCATCTTGTTTTCCTTCTTGATTTCTTCTCCCAAAATGTCCTCGCGCTTCGCGGTCAATTCACCCAATATGCGCAACACTTCATTGTTGTGTGCAATCTTGTGTATTAATTCGTCAAACGTTTCGCGCGGAATGTGCGACTGCTGCAGGTAAAATTTGCCGATTTTATCCACGTCCTCCGCGAGATAAATGGTCGGTCCATCCGTCAAAGTGTGCGCGTCCACCGTCGTTATTAAAATGTTGCCGGATGCTTCCGATTTTTCACGCATCATTGCGATGGGGTCCTCCTGCACCTTCTTTATTTGCGGCGCCACACTGGTTGTCCGCACGATTGAACCGCCCATCTTATAAACCGTTTCATTGGTGGAAATTTCCAACCTGTTTGATGAATCCACGCTTGCCGACTTTTTAATGTGCATTTCGCCACGTTTTGTCAACGAATCCTTCATCGCCCTGTAAATGAATTGCCAGCGCTTCTCATCCACCTGTTTCAACAGGGCGATATAGTACAACTTAATGCTGTTCATCTTAATATTTTTGATGGACCCGTCGAAATATGCGTCGGCACTATAATCCTCTGAAATGTCTCCCGATTCCGTCAAATAGTCGATGAACCGCACGATTTCCTTCAAATCAAAATACCTCAACAGGGTGCGATTAGAATCGCAGTATTCCGCACATTCGACCATCTTCCTGTAATCCTCGTGCAACAAATGTGGGCACACACAATATCCCATCTTGTTCATCAGCGTAATCGATTTGTTGCAATCGTAACTCTTGATTTCCGTCACGGTGACGTTTTCAAACTTGTTGCGGAAATCGTCAATCATCGGTTTCAATTCGTCGGCAGTCGGCAAAGTTGCCGATGACAACACCATGTTGAATATTTTGTTCTCCGACCAGTTCTCGTGTATGATTTGGTGCAACGGATTCGACTCACTCGTGTCGTCCATGCCAATCGTCGGTTCGTCCCAATAGGTGAGAATCGAACTCGTGCTATTAAACGTCATCATGTAATACATCGCAGTCAAATACGACTTCACATCGCAAATCATTATTTCCACCTTGTGTCCTACACTGTTGTCTACCTTGCCGATTCCACCCGAATACTTATCTAACTTGTATGACACTGCTGAATAATTGTGGAGACGAATGTCCGACGCAGTCTCGCATCCGAACGCAAACGCCACACACTTGCGCGCAGATATTGCTGACTTGGCGAGCGCCATACCCACGTGGCGCGCAGCGCACACGAAAATCACCTTGTATTGCTCAGACAGACCAATCGGCGACAAGGTCTTGCCCGTGCCCGTGGGCGCTATATACAAGACCAAATTCGAGACAACCTGATATTCATTGTGTCTCTTTGCATACGCGCTTTTCATTGTCGAAAACAGGCGTTTCTGGTGGTCATACAGGGTGATGTCATTGTATTTGTACAAGTTGGGGTTCTGCTCGATGTAATCGTGCGCATTCAAGATGATTCCGCGCAAAATGTTGGGTTGGTTTACGTGAGCAACTGCCAAATCCACGAATTCCATCAGATGCTTATTGAGATTCGACACAGTGATGTCGCGCAACTGGACGATGGTGTAAAGGTAATGCGAATACCGATACTTTTCCTGTGTGAACAGTTTGAGCATTTCTTTGCAGAAATCGATGAATGCGTATTCCATGATGGTGTCGCGATTTTCGTGCATCTTGGATGAGGTGTTTTCGAGGCGAATCAGGTCTGCCTTCTTCATTTTCTTGGTGGATTCTTCCTTGACCGTGTATTTGGAAAGTGTGGTTGGCAATCCGCGAATTGCCTGGATTTCAGCAACGCCTGCCTTGAAGAATTTGTGGTATAACAAATTTTCAAATGCATCTGATTTCTCTATTTTCATTCTGGACAATAGAGATGCGTTGTTATTGTGGCGAATATTGACATCGTTGTATCCGTCGATGATTAATCTAAGAATGCGTTGTTCATCTTCGGACACGGGTTCTTCCATAGAGTTCCATTCGGAACGAGATAGTTTGGGTTGAGTTGTAAAGTTCATTATAGTTTAAAAGGGTTCTTTCTATTTATATTTTACACAAATGTCATTCTGTTTGAAATCAATTTTTTGGGTCTTGAATTATATAGAAAATGAATGTAGTAGATTCCATTAAACATTGGATTGATAGAATCTATGAGTCTTTATTTGGCAAAAAATACGTGGTTATTGACATGGATTCTGAAGATGCCGATAGAGAAACAACCCTGTCCCTATTCAATTTCGATCAATCGGAAACGAAAGATTTATAGATTTCCTTTTTCTATTTCATCTATATATGATGTTTCAAATATTGTTGATACTCTGTTTTTTGGCAAACACTCATTTTGTGGTTTCTAAGAAAACATGCAACATCCTCAGTTTCAGTGGCGCCGGGTCTTTTGGTGCCGTCGAAGTTGGCATTTTAGACAAATTATCATCTTCATTGTCTGCCTTTGATATGCTGACGGGCGTGTCGGCAGGTGGTCTAAATGTGGGGTTTCTTTCTTACTACAGTGCGCACAACAACACTGCGTTATTTATTAAAGGCATCACAGAACTTAAAAACACGTATTTTGAAATGACCAACGACAGTGTGTTTCAACATAATACAGGGCAAATCGCGCGAACTTGGTCCTACTATGACACCGCGCCTCTTCGCAAAACTATCGAGTCAAAACTGGCGCCTCTTTCATACAAAGGAATTCCTACGGTCGCGCTCATCGGGTCCACCAATTTGAACGCCGGCGTGTTCCAGATTTTCCAATTCGAGAAGGAGACCAAGTTGCGCCAAGTCCAGATAATGATGGCAACCAGCGCCATTCCGCTTGCATTTCCGCCGGAAAACATACAGGGAACTTATTACATGGATGGCGGCGCCGTTGCCAACGAAATTATTAGCGGCGTGGAGTCTTTTTTAAATCCGATTGGTGGGTGCGACCAATATAATTTCACCTTTATTACCGCATCCGAGGGATTGGCGCAAGTTGGCGCCATTAACAGTTTGAATGACTATGTGCATCGTGTAATAAAGGTGGTAATGACCGATTTCAACAATGAACTTGCTGAGATTATTGATGCGCCGTGTTTTGGAACAGCAAAAGGCACAATCCAAATATGCCATCCTGTAGGTGATTACTTATCCAAATATTCCTCGATGGATTTCTCTTATGGAAAGGAGTTGTATGAAATAGGATACAACCATTTCACGTGTGATTCGTATCCCTACTGTTAAGGGAACCAAGGTTCCCTTATGATCCCTCCTTTTGTTTTATGTGGATTTGAAATTAAATTACCCTGCGTCAGCGAAGCGACGCTAATCGGAGCCGAGGGCGATTGCGCCCTCGAATTCCTCCAAATTAATCACGCATTTACCTATAGTTTGTCCCACAGGTTTGGTTGTTTCTTCGTCATCACTATCAGCATCATCATCATCGGATGATTCTGTTTTTGTTGCCACCTTTGCACCTTTTGCTGCCTTCGGCACCATGACCGTCTCCCATTCGGTATCGACACCCTTGTATGTAGAGGACATCACCTTGTCTATTTGATAATTTTCCCGCTTATAGAAAGTCTTTCTCTTTGCCCACTGTTTCACAAAGGGGTCGTGACTGTCCACTATATCCACTACTACAGGTTGGTCGTGGTCCGACCGCAAAATGCGCCCCACCGACTGCTCAATGTCCGTCTTCGGCGTCACCATTATAAGAGTGCATAGCGTCTTAATATCAAGCGCCTCTGCTGCCATTGCATACGTCGCAATCACCACCTGTTTTGACTCTGTCAATTTCAGCGCCGACTCTTTCATCCCTCCAATGTAGTATCCAACAGAGGCAATTTCACGCTCTTTTATGACGTCATGAATGTAGGTAAGCACATTCTTGTTGTGGGCAATAATCATGATTTGCTGGTCGGGGTTTTCCACAAACATGTCTTTGACAACACGAATGATGAATTCGGTGCGCGGCGTGTACTCACACAACTTGGAAATCATCGTGCTGTACGCCGGGTTGCCTCGGAAATCGTATTCCACACGGTTAAATGCCGTGTCCGCGCAGTGATAATGGAGGGCGCGGACCAGCACGTTTCGCTGCTTCTTCTCGGCAATTTTGTAGACAATATCACCGAGGAACATCTTAAACACGAATGTGGTGCCATCTTTGCGGTCCATAGTTGCCGATAGACCCAATGTGTATTTAGGAACTATTTTAAACAGGGCGCACGAAAACACCTCGGAACCAATATGATGGACCTCATCGATGAGAACCATGCCAAAAGAGGCGAATACAGAATCATCGTAATCCTTCATCGACAAACTCTGCAACATGCCAATTACAATATCCTTGTTTTCAATGTCGATGATTTGTCCTTGGATGCGCCCGATGCGCGCCGTGGGCAAATACTGGTTAATGCGCTCGACCCACTGATTCAACAGGAATTCTTTATGAACAATAATGAGGGTCTTTTTGCGCATGACCGACACGATGTTGAGCGCCACCGTGGTTTTCCCGTAACCACAGGGTAAATTTACCAATCCGCCTTGTGCTCCTGAAGATGGACTATCCACACTTGTTGCCGTCGCCTTTTTGTACGCCTCAACAACCTCTATCTGATAGTCGCGCAACGTGCCCGAAAAGGCAACATCGATATCATCGCCCTCCGGCGTTTTCACCTGTTTGGCAGGACCGAAATGTTCTACGCCGAAGAACCGCGGCATATACATTTTCTGAGTGGATTCGCGATAGGCGGGGAAACTGGTCGACCCCACCAAACTGATTCCAGGAGTGAACGGTTTCACTGTGAGAAGTTCCTTTATTTGCCCAATCTGTGTTTCCGTCAACTCCGATTTCAACACAGTGTATCCTTTAGGACCAACATAGGTGTTTAGCGTTTTCGGGAATTCGACCGTTTCTTTCTTCGGTTTTTGCGGTTTTGGTGTTGCCGTCTTTGCAACTGGTTTTTTTGCTGCTCCATTCATTGGCGGTCTAAAAAATTTTTTCATTATGTAAGTCTACTTGTGTATATATTATTTAGCAGTGTTTCTATCTCATTTCACAAAATAAATAGAGGGGAAAAACATCTGTAATATATTATATATCACAGATGAATCTATCCACCTATTTTACTTCTCTATCGGCAATTGAGATAGGAATCCTAATTCTGTTTGTAATCTATTTGGTTTTTGATATTTATCCCACCGATTCGATGGCAAAATACATCGACACCCCTATTGGCATGGGCGCAACCCTAATTGTCACCCTGTATGTCTTCATGGCGTTCAGTCCCATTCTCGGCGTAATTTCCCTGTTTGTTGCCTATGAGGTCATTAGACGCAGTGCTTTAATTAACAATCGTGTGGCGATGATTCAATACACACCCACCCAGGAGCGCAAAAATGTTGAACTTGCCGAGATGAACCCCCCGCAACCGACCACTTTGGAGGAAGAGATGGTTGCCTCCATGGCGCCCATTGGCAAAAGCAGCATGATTAGTTATCAAACAAGTGAATTCAAACCCGTTGCCGAGGATTCGCACGGCGCGTCGCTCGTTATGTAAATCGATAAAATATTTATAAATTGTTAATGGAATCAATTTATAAATTATGGGTTCGTTGGTTTAAAATATTATTTTCACAATTGAAAAAATGATTAAGAACAAAGATAGCACAAAAAATGCCAAAAACATAATTGATGAAAAATAATTTCCATCATTGTCTGTCACTTTTATTATTGATAAAATTATCATTGCCACAACGGAAACATACAAAATCGCAAAATATATCATTTTCAAATTTGCGGAATTGTTATTCACAAAAGACAAAATGTCGATTCTGCGATATTTAATTAAAAACATAACAATGACGACGAAAAACATAATTGCAAGAAAAGTCAAAACAATGTAGGCGTAGTAAGGTAAAATTGCGGGTTCCTCAGTTTCTTCATCTTCTCTATTTACATCACCTGTGTTTTCACATTTATAATAAGCGCTCATTCGGGTTTGGAAGAAATATATATATACTCCAACTAATTAAAACCCATAAAAAAATAAGATTTAATAAAATTATCCAGGTCTCCTTTGTCCAGTTGGTGAATGCTTTTGCCATCATTAAACGCGCGGCATCATAATTAAAATTATTTACAAAAAATGTTTTGATTGCGGTTGCGCCAAATATTATCACAATTGAACACAGAAATCCCAAGACAAAAAATCTCGCAAATATGATGCTATGTTGAAGGTCTTGCAAATTGACCTTTCCAGATTTGGTTTCATACACACTCTTGGTTATTCCAATTGGGATGACAACCAATCCCAACGCAATTATTATTCCATACAACACTGTTTTCCACTCATTCACCATGTATTTGTTGTATATGTAATAAAAAACAACTGTGAAAATGAAAGTCGATAGTCCATAAATTAAATTCAAATAATCAATGCGCACTTGTTCTTTTTTTGCTAAACCGTAAAACATGGATTTATATGTAGTGGGTTTTTTGCTCGATTTCGGTTTGGAGCATGTTCGCGTCACTTTCACGCGGTTCATATTCACATTTGTGAGTTCGCCCAAATTGGATGGAATCACAATGTCCCCTTCATAAAACGACGATGTGTCCAGATTTTTCAAATAGATTGGTTTATTCATCACATATATTTTTTTTTGAGTTGCCGTTTCTGCCAACTTGTAATAACCAGTTGGCGCAAAGGATTTCATCGAATTTATGACGGATTCCAAACTAAATTGGACGCTTTTTGTATCCACGGTTGTTTTCTGCAAATTATTAATTGATTCGGCAAGACGCCCGTTCATGCGGTCCGATTGCAAGTGTCTTGAAATGTCTTCTTCTTTCCTCCCAACATACAACGGAAATGCAACATAGAATGGTTTGGGGGTGTAGACACTGCTTCCATTGATTTTTTCACAATTGTCTGCTGTCATACAGGTTCCAGCAACCTTGTGTTTTATTACTAAATATTTGGTTGCGTTTCCCACTTTTGTTTTATCTGTGTCAGCATTAATGGTGTTTATGTAATATTCGGACGCCGACCCTTCTATTAAAACATTGCCATTGTTGGTGGCAAAATTAATTTTTGTATTGCTCGCGTCGACAAAATACTTTTTTCCATTGTTTGTTCTAACATCAAGAGTTGCCAATGGATAATAATACTCAGCAATAGACATTCTTTAATATATGCAAATAAATTTATGCCGTTGCGATTGTGGGTGTCTTGTAATAAATCACATTGTTGTCCTTGAACATGCCACTGTTCAAATTGAGTTTTGCTGATTTTACTGCAGCAACAGAACCAGATGAAACGGTTGCGGCATTTTTGACATCTGTCAACTCTTTTTCTAATGCTGCACGTTTTGTGTCGAGGTCCTTATTTGCTGCGTCGAGGTCCTTATTTGCTGCGTCGAGGTCCTTATTTGCTGCGTCGAGGTCCTTATTTACTGTCTTGAGTTGTTGAATTACAGGTGATTGTGTTGTAATTATTTGTTTGTTTATTCCATTGGCAATTTTTTCAAACAGTAATGCTTTGAAATTTTGCGCGTGCGCTGCTTTCGCAACTGTCAATTCATCATTCAGCAATTTCAGTTCATCTGCCGAGTCAGTATTGGATTCCAACGCAGAAATTTTGTCTTTTAATGTCTTAATTTTGCCTTCAATTTCTACAATTTCGTCATTTGTTAAAATGTTAATATTGTTCACATCCATTTGTTGAAGAGCATCATCCTCATCATCATATGAAAAATTGACAATTGTTCCCCCCTTCATTGTTATTCCACTGCCACCAAACATTCCTAATAATTTTTTTGCCGCGCTTCTATTTATGCTAGTTAATGTGATTGTTTGCGTTGGTGTTATTTGGGGCGCAACATATGTTGGTTTCACATAATTCAATCTTGCCAAATCCAGATTTGCCTTGTCAATAATCTGATTTTTGTAAATATTGCTGAGTTTTTCCTGCAATTTTTTAATTATTTCGTCCTTTGCCGGCAATTGCTGTTGGATTGTGGTAAGGTCGATTTCGCATTTTGCTTTTTCATCAGTTATTTTTTTCAATTGTGCTTCAATTTGCGCCTTTTCATCAATTGTTTTTTGCAGTTCTGATTCAACAGATGCCTGCTGTGTGTTAATAAGAACCTTTTGTTTTTCGTATTCATCCTTTGCTTTTTGAATTGCCAAGTCATGTTGTTGTTTTTGTCTTTCGTTCGCAAGTTTCAATGCTTCAAGTTCGTCCTTCAAATTTTCATGTATTGATTCCAGTTTTTTCATATTTTCTTTAATTTTTTCCAAATCCTGTTTTTTAGTTTCCAAATCACGGCGTTTTGCTTCCAATTCTCCTTGTTTGTCACCAACATCCTTTTTCAGATTATTAATTGTTTCTTCCAATTCTTCAATTTCTTTGGCAGCAGCATTTACCATTTCTTCATATTGAGTTTTTTTAGAATCAAGTTGTTCAATCAATTCATCATTCTCATTCACTGCCTCTGTCAACTGACGCGCCAAGTTTTGATTGTCAATCATTGTTATGTCAATGGTTTCTTTCAACATGTCATTTTCTGCATTTTGCTTTGCGAGGTTTTCTTTCAATACATCCATTTCTGACGTAATTTCTTTAACATCAGCAATATGTTTTTCAATTTCTTGTTCCAATTCTTGTTTTTGGGTTTGAATCAAATCAAAATTTAGAATTGACAAATTTTTATGAATTTCGGATGATTCTAGTTCTTTTTTTATTTCATCAAGTTCTAACCGCAATTGGTCAATTGTAAAATTTGCTTTGTCCATGGTTTCCATTAATTCTGTAATTTGTTGTTTTTGTTCGGCAGTCAAATCATTATTTTGGTCAATCATCTGTTTTCGCAAATCATTTATTTGTTGTAGCAAATCTGCTTTTTCTTTACTTAAATCGAGTTTCTCACCTTGAGTTGCTGCGATTTTGTCTTCAAGCGCTGTCAACTCATCATTGATTTTTTTATTTTGTTCAACCAATATTTCATGTTCTTGTTTTACCAATTCTGCTTCTTTCTTCGATTTTTCGATTTCTTCCTTCGATTCCTCAATTTCTTTCTGAGAACGCAAAAATTTAATAATAAGGTCTGCCAAATTTTTCATACAATCGGGTTCAACAGAAGAAGTTGTTGAAGATGATGACGTAAACATTCCTTTCAACATGCCAAATGATTTAATAATATCGTCCAAGGTTCCACTTTTTGAAATTGCGTCAATTTGTGACTGTAACCCTGAGATTTCTGTTAATCCCTCAACCTTTCCATATCTTTCCACAAAATAGGTTTTGGCACTTTCCCAATTATTCCATCCCATCGAATCAATCGAATTTTTAATAAAACAAGTGTCTATTTCAAATTTCAGGTTCACTTGTTTTTCTCTATTGGCAGATTCGGCAATATCCTCTGCTTGTTTTAAAAGCAGTTGTTCCCGTTCTATTGCGCTTGCGTCTCTAAGTTCCTGTGTTGCCTTTTCATAAGTTTCTTTTAATGTTCCCAATTCCAACTGTAGAGCATCATGTTCCATTTGTAATTTTTCAAGTCTTTTGTTAAGTTCAGTGTTTTCCAATTCAATGCGTTCTTTTTCTTTTTCCAATTGAAATAATTTCTTTGCGTGATTCAGACTGCGTTCATCATTCGCGTGTTTCATTTGTGTGTTGTTGAGTTTTAACAATGATATTTGTTTTTCAATTGCTAAAATATTATCATTATTTTGGGCAATTGTTTGTTCCAAGGCATTTTTCTCGGATTCGCATTGTTGTTTTGCTTGGTCCAAAACACCTTTTTCGGTTTCACATTGTTGTTTTGCTTGGTCCAAAACACCTTTTTCGGTTTCACATTGTTGTTTTGCTTGGTCCAAAACACCTTTTTCTTCTTCGCACTGAGTTTTTTCTTCTTCGAATTGCTGTTTTGTTCGTTGCAATTCTTCTATTGCCTCTACTAACGCTGCCTTTTCCTTCTCAATTTGAACTTTCAATTCTTCAATTTGTTTAACCAATTCCCCATTTGATGATGAACTATTTTGCGTGATTTCATCAGCAGTTTGCTGAATCTTATATTCCTGTTGTTTTTCCATCAATGATTTTTGCGCGTCAAACACAATCTGCATTTTTGTTTTTTCCATTTTGTATTGGTTTTCGGCATCCTTGGAACTGACCCGCATGTTGTCAATTTCGCCAAGCAATTTCTCTAATTCCAAGTCTTTCTTTGACAAGGTGTTTTTTAGAGTATCGTTGTCATTTTCAACTAATTTCTTGGTTTCGAGTTCTCTATCTTTCACAGCATTTGCTAATAATTGTGCCGACAATTTGACATTCAAGTCATCTATTTCAGTTCTGCGCTTATTTACAATTTCATTACAGTCATCTAACATCTTTTGGAGGTCACTCATTTGTTTTTCAAATTCTTCCTTTTCTGATTTTAATTGTGCGTTCACACTATCTTTTTGCGTTACTTCAGCAGACATTTGTTTTAACTTTTCATCGCTTCCCGACATTTGTCTAATTAATGATTGATTTTCTTTCTGCACCCGTGTCAAATTTTCTTGTTGTTGGTCAGAAGTTCTTGTCAAATCTGCCAAAGTGCTTTCAAGTGATGCTATTTTTGCAGACAACGCGTCCTTGTTGGAAGTGTATTTTTGCGCCAGTTCATCATCTAGTTTTTTTATTCTGTCGTTTGATTCTGCCAACTGTTTTTCCATTGACGTTTTTTCACTTTTTAATTGTTTGAGATTTTGTGCAAGTCCATTAATAAATCCAATGGTTTCTTCAGTCCAATGTGGTGTTAATTCGGGGAATTTTGATTTTATGTTCTGTGTCGTCTGTGAAAGTGTAAATGTTGCCGGGTCAAATTGAAATTTAAATTGTTTCAACGCATCTAACCTCTTTTTTTCATTTGCTTCTGCTTCTGCTTTTTTATCTGCAATTCTTTGTAATTGTTTTGTAACTGAAGGGTCCTTTGGATTTGCATTAAATTTGTCCTGTATTAATTTAAAAAAATGAATTAGTGCTTCCTCTCTATCCATGTTACTATATACTTTCAATATAATAAAATGACAAAATATTCTAAACTTACGCGACTACTCGAGGTTTTAATGAAACCGAGAAGTGTCTTGCGAGTTCTTCGTCCTTAAACCCAACTTTATCTTGTTCAACACAGGTGTTTCCATCGCTGGCAATAGACCCAATCAATGATGACGCATTTATGTTATTTGTTTCATTCACAATTTCGGCAACAGCAGAAATCGCCATTTCATAATTGTTTGCGTCATTAAGTTTTTGCGTCTCGACCCCTATTTTTCGAAACAATTCGGCAATTTCGACGACGTGTGTTAACGCCTCTTTGGTGTAGTATTCTGTAATTTTGCCAATTTCTTTGGCAAACCTGGTTATATAGTTTGTTTTGTTTGTTTCATAAACTAAAAATTCAGAATCATACTTCAACTGTTTCAATAACTGTCGCAGACCCACAGTGTGAAAATATTGAACCTTGTCTTGTAATTCCGTGTCTGGCGACCAATTGATTACAGTGAAAAAGAAAAATTGAATGGTTTCTGCGATTTTTGCATATGTAAGTGAGTTGCCTGTAGTATTCATTGAAATAATCGATTCAAACATTTCTTCTATTATTCGCGACTGTTTAATTGAAGTTTCAATATTACCTTTGGTAGAAGTGCCTTTCAAAATATTGTAAATATGTGTTAAATCATAAGGTTCTGTGTTTCCCAATATTTGTAAAGGCAACGAAGGACGTCCAGCATTTTGAAGCACGCAAATGTCATTTATTGTCGCGTCTGCTTTTTCCAATTCGGGGTTTATGACGGTTGATCCTTCTATGCCTCGATTTAAGCATTCTTTTCTTACAAATATGGTTAATACATTGAACCGGTCAAGTTGTTCCTTTACCCTTTTCGCGTCTTCATAAAACAGTTGTTGTTTGTCTTTGTCATTCTCAAATTTGTTGGTAATAAATGTTTGCATTGTTGAGTTTGATTCTATTTTATAGTTGGTTAAAGGTCCAAGGGTTATTTTTTTATTGGGCGAAATAAATACAGTGAGTTGTTGTGATTTTCCAGTTGTCCATGGTTCAAACTGAGTTTTTAACCAATTATTTTTATTTAAAACAATCGCATTGTATTCATCATAAAATGATGTGTAGTTTTCATCAGATGCTTCAATCATTTGGATTTCTTTATATTGTGTGTAAAAGTCTGGCACTATAGAATCATTAAATTTAACATATTCTTCTGTTTTTTTGTATGTTCCATTCACTTTTATATATTCCGGTTTTCCATTATTCATTTTTTTCACCGGCACTAAATCTTTTTCTATAACAAAACTGTCCCATCCATCAACTTTTAACATTCGTGAATCCGATTTGCCACTGCTGGCAACCATGCTTATTTTATATTTGGACTTTGATGGGTCTGTTTTTTCCTTGTCAAAATAGTATTTATTGGAGTGTTCTCCCATAGCACTGGTTGGTATAACTCCTTTAACATATTGTATGTTACCCTCATATGGCAAAACATATCCATCTTTTGTCCAAACTGGAATTTTTGGAATTTTTACATAATTGTTTTGTACCATATCTTTAATTTCACCAACAATCGGAAATTTTTTATCATCAATTCCACTGCTTGCTGGATTTGGATTAAGTTCTTCAATATTAATTTTTGCGGTTGTGTAACTGTCAATCAATGCTTTAATGTCATCATCACTGAGAATATCTTTATAAACAACTGTTGGGTCAGGAAATCCTCTTAATACATGCAAAATGTCTTGGACTTGTTGTTTTTTATCACCATTTCCGCCACCCGATGCGCTAGTGCTAGATGAACCACTCACCAGCGGTAATAGATTGTCAAGACGTGTGAAATCAACTACATCATCTCTCTTGGACGAAAGTCTGTTGTCTCCCACACCAAAATAAGATCTCTCACCTTGTTTTTCAGAAAATGAATTTGCGTATTTCACCAACATAGCATAGGAACACGTGATTATATTTTCCTTCCCTGCCGCGTCAACAATTGTTAAAAATCGGTCATCTTTATCAATCCCATCACACACAATGCGCAAAACTATTTGTGCATGACTCCGCGAACTGCTTCTATTCAATGCCGTGGCATTTACCGCACGTGTTTTTGTCAATAATATTTCCGCAACTTCGTGTAATGATTTGCCTTGTATTGTGCATGTGTAAGATGTTGGATTGTCTTTACTGTCAGGTTCACATCCAGCAACTTGATATTTTGTTGTAAATTCTTGGGTTGTGCAAAAAAACCCGCCATTTTGCCAAGTAAACTCATATTTGGTATCATCATCATCACAACTGCCAGTTTCAGCACATATTTCAGACCGTTTCATTATTATCTTGTTGCAATTGAATCGCATATCCTCGTGCAATTGATTACACAAATGAAACATCACACCTTTTTTCGCGTCCTCTGTTGCACCATGAATATTATTTATCATCAGTGTTGTTTTTCCACTACCACTAATGCCTTTGCCAAACACACATGCATAATTTTTTTCAAACAGTGTGTCTATAATTTTGCGAATTTGGACAAGTTCCGAAATTCCTTTGTTGTCCAAATTTGGGTCCGCAATGTAATCAAATGGACCACACACCAATTTGTTTTTTCGTTTAGCAATCACCTTTTTTGTGGCATTGTCAAATGAGATTTCTTCGCCTGGCCAATTTTCAATATTCATTTTCATCAAATCCCTGCCTTCTATTTTTTTATACAATGGAACGGCACTTTGCACAGCATCGATTGCCAAGTAAGTGTGGGTCGTGTCTGTCTTCATTTCATATCTTTCATTTACTGGTTTTCGATTGCCAAAATCATCTTGTTCTTTGCGGGTTTTCACATTCACAATCAAAAATTTCTTGGGTCGCACAATTTCATTCAAAACATATTTGTTAAGTTCAGAAAATATTTGATTTATAATTGGGTCATTTGCATGGTTATCAAAAAATGTTTTGCACGATTGTACTTGCACATTATATTGAGCAAGCGTTGCCTCTATTAATTTTCCAAATTTTGCATTCTCTTTTTGTAATCTAAAAATTTTGGTGAAATTTCTGCCAGCATTACAGTAGACATCGGAACAGTTCACAAAATTTGTGTATGAAGTTCCGGTTAAAAATATGTCTCCGTGTTTCAACAAATTGACAATTGGTTTATTTTCATCGCCAGTAACAATGATCCCCAAATTTGAAAGTTCAGATAAAAATTCACCATTCAAAATTCGGTCTTCTGGGTCTAATTCGATTTTAACAGTGAGCAAATTTATGAAATGTTTGATTGCCTCCGATATTAATTTGTCATCTGGTCCTTTTTGTAATGATTTCATCTTGCCGAAATCTTTAATACAGTTGAGGTTGAAAAGCAAATTTCGTGTTTTCATGGATGTTGTTAATGCGTCGACATCAATTGCTTGTTGTGATCCTTGTGCTGGTCCTTTCACAATTGTTTTTGCTCCTGGCACATATTCCAATCTGTCATTTCTATTAAAATCAATGAAAACGGAATTTGTTGAAATGATTTTATTAATGGGTTCCACGAAAATGTCTCCTGTGGTTATGTATATTTGTGGAGTTGGGTCACGAATACATAAAAATAATGTTTCCCTGTCATCATTGGCAAATTTTCTCACACTGCCTTCATTTGAAAGTATTTCCTCATTTAAAATCCAGTCATTATCCGGACTTGTATCAATGTTAAACGCATTTATAACAGTGTCACTTGGTTCAACACTCGGAATCACAAATGAACTTGCGCCGGCAAACTGGGTGTTTTTTTTATAAATTCCACCTATTATGTTTTCGTGTTGAATAATACTCACAACAATTTCAAGGTCATAGGCATTTGTTTCATTCTTGTATGACATTTTGTACAAAACACAATCGCGCAAACTCGAACTTTTTTCACCACCTCCACTTGCTGTTTTCGAACTCATTTTAAATATAAATCTATATTTTTTCTATATAGATTTATTTGCTTGGTTTGTAAACCTACATATTCACGATAGGGTCATAGGAAAATTGTCCGCTTTCATACACAGTTGACTTGAATGTGTCGGAATATCCCTCTACATATACGGTGTCTCCATTCATGATTTCATCGCACCCATATTCCCCCGTACAACTCTTGCCATTTCTGCTCACCGGCAATTTCGTATTCAATGGTCCGGTGTTTGACATCGTATAATACTGCATCTTGTCGTAACGTCCCGTGCGACGTCCCATTAAAGGCAGAATCAGGTCCTCGCCATTCTTCTTTACAGTGCGTGTAAGAATGCCCACTTGAGTATATTGACTCGGTGGTCTGGGTCCCACCTTTGTTGTTGGAATTTGATTCGGCGCCATGTACATTCCGTTTACAGGTGGTGTCAAAGACGCGTCTTGACCGTTTAAAACAGGTATTGATGACCCAGTATTACCTAAAGGTTGCTGAATCATTATTACAGGTGATTGTGTGGTTGCAGGGTGCAACGTGGTTTTGTAGTAAAAATACATGACAAAAACCACTATGACTATTAGCAGGAAAAGCGTCATGTTTTCAATGCAAATGACACCGGGGATGCATTTTTTGCCCATTTCTATATATTGGGTGTAGACTACTTCTTCAAAGTAGGCAAAGGCGCAGTCTACGCCTACTTCTTCATGGTAGGCATCTTCTTATTTTTGCATTTGTAGCACATTTTCTGTATAGATTTGGGATATTGCAATATGTGGAATCCGGTAACACTGTAAATCATTTTATCCAGTTTTACCGCCATTTTCCAGACGTTTTTGCGCGCCGTTTCGAGTGTTTTTGAAAATTTGCAAATCAGTTTTATAAATAATCCAATGGTCCCAATGAAAATATCAAACATGTAAAACACGAAACAATTGGGAAGACCAATGATGGTTTCAACAGAGCATTTTATTATATCTCCAATCCATGTGAACCATTTTCCTAAAAACGTGAAAAACCCAAATATTTTTGCGATTGCTTTCAGTGGGTCATTTTTTTTTGATTTAAATCCTTCAATTCTTTGTGATTCGTGCAATACAGACACAATCAAAATTGTGGTTAGAATTAATACAAATATAATAGAACGTGTTGTATATGACATTATATTATACGGTCAAAGAAAAACTATCTATTTTCTCAACGGTCCATAGGCGTCAGCAAGATTGGCGAATTTCTCCTTCTTATTTTTTTTAGAGGGAGATGAGGTGGCAGCAGCTTGCAAGAATCCTTCTGCTTTGTCCAACATAGGTTTGAGTGTATTCATGCTCTTCATTAGTTGTTGTTGGGTGTCAATGAGGGTCTGGGCGCGGGCATCGACATTGGATGACGCGAATCCATTTACAACATCGGCAGTTTGGTTAATCTTTTGCGCAGATGTGAATGTTTCCGGTTCTTCTGTTGGGTCTTCGAATGTTTCTTTGTCTTCCTCCTCTTCAAATGGTTCTTCTAGTTCCTCACCCTCAAAACCTTCTTTGTCTTCTTCCTCTTCGAATCCCTCCTCCTTGTCTTCATCTTCGAATCCTTCTTCTTTGTCTTCTTCGCCTTCGTATCCCTCCTCCTTGTCTTCATCTTCGAATCCCTCCGATAAATTTTTTCCATATCTAATCAAATGGGTCAAAACAATGGCGAGAATCAAAATCACCACCATGTTCTTGCTAAAGAATGAAACAAGGAATCCAATAATGAAGAAAAGAGTCAATGCGTACATATCACCCTTTCCGTAAAAATAAAACAGGTCGAATACTGCCGAGAACAAAACCAAATAGAGCATCCATTTGTTTGTTAGAAAACCCCCTTTCATGGAAGGCAATACATTGGTTATTTTTTTCCCCAATCCGTCAATGCGTTCTGCGATTTTTGATGGCATTTATAGTATATAAATACAAATTAAAAAATACCAGTTAGAAAATTGAGGACAAACGTTATATTGCTAAAAATGCCGAATCACAGCATTAAGAAAAAACGAAATTTACAATCTAACACCACCATCGACGAAAAACACACCCAACTACTCGAAGAGTTCCAAGCAATAGAGACGGAAACCTTGCCTGCTTTAGAGAAACAGAGATCCGAACTAAAACGCCAACTTGCATCCTCCTCCGAGGGCGCCATCGACGTCCGCATGGATTTGAAAGACCAAATCCGCGATTTGACTGCCGAAATCAAGGAACTCCGCAACAAGAAAAACAAATATTTGCTGGAAAATGCACCCTCCATTTTTAACTATTTTGAGGAAAAAAAGAAAATCTCTATCGGTGAGGGATCAAACAGGACTGTTTTGAATTCTTTTTTCAAGGTGAAAACGCCGGAGGATGTCCTGTCGGGTGCTCAATTCCAGAATTCGCGTCAACTGTATCACAACTATTGGCGCAATGTCAATAGAGATGTATGCAATATGGGCGAATTTGTGGTGTCCGTCGACCTGTGCCATCGGTGCGGCGTCGGTGAATTGATACCACAGGATGAAGAAGGGATTTTGATTTGTAATAATAAGGCGTGCGGTGTCTACACGCAACACATCGTGGACAATGAGAAACCGACATACAAGGAACCGCCAAACGAGGTTACTTACAACGCTTATGTGCGTTTGAACCATTTCAAGGAGATTTTGTCGCAGTTTCAGGCGAAGGAGACGACGCAAATTCCTGCCGACGTCATGGACAAGATTAAGAAGCGAATTAAGAAGGAGCGCATCACCGATTTGGCGTCGGAAATCAATTACGAGAAGATGCGCGAGATTTTGAAGAAGTTGGGATTTAACCGATATTTTGAGCACATCCAATATATCAACAGCATTTTGGGGATTAAACCGCCGATGATGAGCGACGAATTACAGGATACACTGTGTATTCTGTTTATTGAAATACAGGAACCGTGGGCAATTCATTGCCCGGCGTACAGGACAAATTTCTTCAATTGCACATATACTTTGTTTCAGTTGTGCGTCCTCTTGGACCAGACGCAGTATTTGCCTTATATTCCGATGATGAAAGATAGGGAAAAACAGTTGGAGCAGGATATGGTGTGGAAGAAAGTGTGCGAGACCTTGGATTGGGAGTTTGTTGCCACTGTTTAAGGGGAACTACGTTCCAAGGCGCCGAAGACGCCGAGTAGTGGAACACCTTCGGTGTTCACCCCTTGGACCCCTCCTTTTTTGTTTTTTAAATGTGTTGAAACAACATATTTAAAAGGATCATAATTGTTATTATACAATGGAATTTAAAGGCAATCTCGAATGTGGTCTTAGTATGGGTTCCAAAGGGAACGACGAGTTCCCTTTACCGGTGATAGTCTGCATCGCCAAATTGGAACAAAATTATATCGAAGAATTCGTGCGTTATCATCTAGCACTCGGATTTGTCCGCATTTACCTGTTTGACAACGAAGACGTACCCACCTATGAAGAACTTCTTCGACCCTATGTAGATGCTGGGGTTTTGGTGGTCATTCATTTACCAGGAAATGATTATTATTTTGCACATGGCAAGGACAAGCGTGCATATATTCCAGTGCAAAACCTAGCGCTGCATATTTTCACAGAACGTATTATACCAGACCCACAAATCACGCACGTGGCGCACATCGACATTGATGAATTCATCGTGTTGAAAAAACATGAAAATATTTGCGACTTTATAAAAGAGTATATCAAGGACGATTGTGCGGGAATTGGTATGAACTGGCGATTTTTTGGGTCGTCTTTTAACACGGACCCCATAACAAAACCAGTGGTTCAGCGATTCACCATGTGTGCAAAACTTGGTGACAAACATATAAAAACCATTTTTAGAAAGGATCGACTTTTAAAGTTTGATGGGTGCCATACTATTAAAACAACATCAGGTCACATTAAATCCACAGATGGAACTATTATAGAGGGTCCATACAATGAAACCGCGCCGATTGATGTAATACAGGTGAATCATTATAAATGCAAAACTTTGGCAGAATATAGATATATTAGAACGAGGATGCGTGCGGATGTGTCAAGTATGGCAAAGACACCGGTCGAAGACGTTGATGCCGATTTCAAAAAGTATGATATTAATGAGGTCGAGGATCTAACTGCAAAAGGAACAAAGGGAACTCGCCAAAGGGAACTCGTCGTTCCCTTTAAATCCCATACTAAAATATGATTTGTGATTTCAGTGTAATATGGGTTATAATATCCTTCTGTTTTAGCATGGGTTCCAAAGGGAACGGCAGTTCCCTTTTTATATCAGCATCATATTATAGACGCCGCAATAAAATGATGAATAAAAAACGCATTATCAAAAGTTTAGAGGAAGCATATGAGTTTGCGTTGCCATATGTTTTGTCTGCCGGGCAGACCGACATTGCCGGCAGAGAGAAATTTAGAGAATCATGGTCTCTTAGTCTCCCACAAACGGATCGTTCGCCCGACATGAAAGAGTATGTGACTGAATTGTTTCATGAACACACGGACCCTGTTCCTCGAAACGCCGTTTCGCGCCGCTGGCAAATCACACCCGAAACTCTGAGAAATACCCTATCCTACATCTACGAGAAAATGGCGCATCGTTGTTACATGGTCTGTGTTGACGAATCCGGCGTCCAATTCTGCAAATTGCAACAATTCGGTCTGTCTGAATCTTTCGACAAGGCAGTGCACGAGCAATTGGACAAGATGGAATACAACAAGTTGATCACGGAGAAACACCGGAGACACATAAGAAAGGTTGCTGAGCAACCCATGCGCGTGATGCAGTGCATTCTCAAGAATCAAACAGCAGATGATGAAGATAAAAATGACAATGAAGAGGGCGCAACCAACGAAAACGTGAACGAATACATGGTCCTGTTGCAGAATTTGGTGTTACCACACGGTGTGTTTATACTCAATTTGACCGATGCCGTCATGTTGCACCGCGACAATAGAGAACCTTTCCCAATGGTCACCGGTGACCTGCCAATACAGTGGCAGTATCAGCACCGATTCCATTTGCCGATTTTCAGCATTTCGGGGCAACAGAAATACAGTGATATTCCGATTCCCAATTACGACGATGTATTCATCATTTTAGGAATGAAAGACATGAAATTCAACGAATTTGTGGTGGATTGGGACAAGAAAACGTTCAACAAGGCAATATTCCGCGGCGGTCCATCAGGTTGCGGATACACCACCGAGACCAATCAACGTCTACATTTAGTGTCGTTGAAATCGCCTCTATTGGACGCCAAAATCGTCGGCAAGGGCAAGACGATTGACTCACAATCCATCAAATTTGACCCGGTTCATGGTCTAGGCATGCTCAATACAGGAATGAAACCGGGCAACTTTGTGTCGATGGTGGAGCAGAGCAAGCACAAGTATATCATACACGTGGATGGTAATGTGCACGCTTATCGTTTGTTGACGACGATGATGACTGGGTCTCTCGTAATTCGTGTGGAGAGTCCCTACATTTCGTGGATAGACCATTTGATAAAACCGGGGCAACATTATGTGTTGGTGAAACCAGATTTGTCGGACTTGATAGAGAAGATTAAGTGGTGTGAGGCGCACCCCAAGTCGGCGCGGAAGATGGCGCAGGCGGGATACGAATTTGCCCGGCGCGTGTTGACACGTGAATATGTGGAGAAAACTATAGAGAAGATTTTTTGGTCGTTGCCTCATATGTCGCGATTTTCGCGCATACACACGCGGAAGAACTGGAAGGTTCAACCGCGAACACCGGAGGGACCCGCGCCCAGAACACCGGATGAATACATTCCTATACCATTGCGAAAACCGAGGTCACCAATTACGTTTACTCCGATATCGCCGGATGAGTTTGAACCGAGGTCGCCGGATGAGTTTGAACCAAGGTCTCCAGATGAGTTTGTTCCTAGGTCGCCAATTATGTTTAGTCCAACATCGCCAGATGAGTTTGAACCAAGGTCTCCCGATGAGTATGGTCCAATATCGTTTAGTCCAAGGTCTCCTCCTATGTTTCCAGGAGAATCCCCGGATTATAATTACAAAGGTCCGATTACACCAGGAGGATCCCCGGATTATAATTACAAAGGTCCAATTACACCAGGAGGATCCCCGGATTATAATTACAAAGGTCCGATGACACCTGAAGGGTCGCCACCCACACCTTTTTGGTTAAAACCTGGTTATGTTCCAAAGTCACCAGATACCACACCACCTTTAAAAATTTCTTCACCACCACCTTTGAAAGAGGATGAAATCATTGAATTCCCCCCAGGAGCAAAGAAATGCCCCAACGGATACAATGTGATAATGGTGAATGGCAAGAAAATGTGCAAGCGCACTAAAAACAAAACAAGAAAAAACGCGCAGCAGAAAGAATAAATAATATTGAATAATAATATACAAATGTCCAGTTTATCGTTTATTGGAAATGCCACATCATATTTAAGAATTCCAAATACGGCAGAATTCAATTTTGGAACTGGTGATTTTACGATTGAATGGTTTCAATATCAAACCGATTCAAATTCGTTTCCACGAATTTTTCAAATTGGTTCATATGGTGGAGGAGGAACTTCAATCGGTGTCTCTATCGAAGGAGGCGCATTTTACTATTGGATAAATAATTTTCCCAATTTGGTGACATATTTAGAATCTTCTCAATACAAAAATATATGGGTGCATTTTGCGATTTGTCGTGCAAGCGGAACAACACAGGTGTTTATGAACGGCACATCCATATTTACATTGGTAGATACAAACAATTATAATAGTTTAAGTGATTTGGTAATTGGCAATGAATCGACGCAATCTAATATTGCTGCGTTTGGCGGATTGATTTATTATTTCACTTGGGTAAA
>JACCDO010866351.1_pt1 | contig 24050 bp, 9 predicted proteins | sample 7446101 | NCBI WGS metagenome assembly JACCDO01 (sample SAMN15323440, study PRJNA562643) | freshwater metagenome | isolation source: river surface water | place: USA:Blue River Watershed | collected 2017-08-16
AACGCGCTATAACTGATATCCTGAACAATGATGAAGATATGGCTATGATGTATCTTAGTGCTAGTTCCAGCGAATCGATGGATAAAAGTCCTACTTCTTCTGTGGACCCTGTGTTAAATGTTAAGGCAGCTGTGGTTGACACAATGAATTTAGAAATGTTATACGAAAACTATTTGAATGAAATTGAATGGGTAGCGTCGGAAGTCGAAGAGATGAATGATGAGATTGTAAATACTGAAGAGAATGTTGTGTTGCAGCTAGACTTATTGCGCAACAGAATCCTCCGATTTGAATTATTTCTATCAATCTCGTCGTTTGTGGTAACATGTGGTACACTGGTAGCTGGTTTGTTCGGAATGAACCTATTAAGCCACTTTGAGCACAACAATATGTTCTTCTATGTCATATCTGTCCTTATATTCTCGTCAATGGGCGGTATATTCCTGGCGTTATCGAAGTATGGCAAGAAGGAAAAGCTATTCTAATTACTTAAATACTCTAAATATATTAGTCTAATTAACGGATATTTATTTGAAGATGGTTCACGACAACGTTTAGTTAGAAGTGATGACGATGCTGAATTTTTGATACCCGGAATATGGCAACGCGTTCGAAATGACAAAAATCTGCCAATTTCCAGACTCTGGTGATTCCACATTGACTTGCTCATTGGTGTTGACACTGTCTGGGATAACCCAGTTATGGTTTTGTTGATTTCCAAAGAAAGTGTATCCTGAAGGTGACACTACTTTTAGATCAAGGTTGTGAATCAATGCGGCATTCGTGGTCCCATCGGTATTAGGCGGATCATACCATGCGATCGTCACTTTCATAGGCATTGTAGAGCTATATACCGTCCAAGTGTATGTCATTTGTGTGTTCTCTTGAATTGTTGTTAAATCCTCAACGAATAAGTTGAAGGAGTAAACATCACGCAGAGGTAGGACATTGCTCAATGTGATACGGCCATAACCTTGCAATATATCGGGAGTGGATGTAAGTGGAATCGCACCACTGGTGCCATCATACAGTGTCATGCTGGTACCTGAATGTAATAAAATTGCTTTGACTAAAACGCCACTTGCACTCATTGCTTTGCATGCCGAATAGATTGGATTGCACATGGTAGCCCAGAATTGTGGGTCACTAAAGTATTGTCTAACAATGCCTGCTATGCCCGCGGCACCTGGTGCTGCCATTGATGTACCAGTTTTTTGTGTCGTTCCTATCAAGTGAAGATACTGTTAGTTTTGTATCGTAAATATTGATATGTAAAAGTAATTACCGCAACTAGGTCCATTGCCACCATTTGATAATGCAGACATGATAGAGTCTCCAGGGGCTACTATATCTGGCTTAATGCGTCCGTCGTACGTAGGCCCTTTGCTGCTGTAGTAAGCTATATAATTTATATCTTTTGAATCTAGTGTTGATTCACTACTACCAACTGCAATAACATTTTTCGCTGCTGCTTCAATGCTTACAGTGTTGTAACCGATCATTCCACTATTCCCTGCAGCAAAGAAAATAACACTATCTGTGTGGTCGTACAAGTATTGATCAACATCGTTATTAGCGTAGTAGCCACTACCACTGAAGCTACTTCCCCATGAATTGGAATGAATTCTTGAACCAGCGAGATAACTTGGACCATACAGCTCCTCGGCTGAACTTGGGATGCTAAGGCCTCCACCAGATACACCGCAATCAACAAAAGCTAGTTTAGCATTAGGTACAACACCGTCATGCATTCCAGTTGTCCAAAGATCTCCGCCAGATATACTCCCTAATGCCGTGCCACATGTATGAGTACCATGACCACTGTATTCATCTGATGTATCACCTCCATTAGCGACAACATATTGGATTATTTTGCGATATTTAAGGTCGAATGTTGGATTGCTTATGGAACTACGAGGAATATATCCATTTTGTGTATCCGAGAAGTAGCAACTGCTTTCATCAACACCAGTGTCAGCAATTCCAATAATTTGACCATCACCAAGTAATCCTGCTGCTGAATATGGTGATGCAGTGCTCGATGCTCCGACATTGCCGCTCTCTTGAATACTCCGTGAGTGATAGTTTAAAACACTTGGACTTGATGTCAATGAAATTAATCGCACCCCTTTATATAGAAGACATGTTGAGTGACGTAATGGGTGATAGTGTATAATAAACTTACGTGGATTCTGCGCTAATTTGGCAGTCATGAATGCTAAGCAGACACCTTTCATATTGCTACTTATTGCTGCAGTCACACTTATATCAATTGCAATTTTATCAATACCATTTTTATGTGTTAGCTTAAGAAACTTGCAAGGATCATTCACCGAAAAGGTATTAGTAGCAGCGCTAGCCTCCGCGTCAAGGGTCTGGTTAATGCTGATCCACGCCGTGCGATCGATATTGCTGTATGGAGAAGGAGTCGTGGTATTACTCTTCAACTTGATAAACCCGGCATAAGCACTCGATGACCAATAAAATGTATGAAATGAATCAAAATCATACCCTCTTAGTGAGAAAATGGTTTCTTCAATATCCGTGGGAATGCTCATTTCGGTCGCATCAGAGTCGGTTTCAAACACGACACTCATAGAAGTCAATGCATTTTCATCCGTTGATAACGTTTTGTTTGCCATTAATTTTTCAATAAATTTATATAAGGACGATTCAACCTTTAATGTTGGGGGTACTTGTGACAAGAATTGCATGTGCCTGGTGTATCCTAGGAAGTAGATAATAAGTGGGAGTGAGGTTGCATTATAGAGTAGGACGTACTGTCTGGGGTTTCTTTTTTCACGATGAAACACATAAGATCTCCCAACTTATCAACAATTGTTGGCTTCAAAAGCTTTAAATCTAGTCGGTTTCTAGCTTCTAGGGATATAGTGGCACCCACTGAGTAGTTGCAGCAGGCGATAGTATAGCTGGGCAGAGTAATGTTGCTTGGGTGAAACGTTTTCTCGAATGCGAGGGAATTACTGAGGGTGTCTGCATCATTATAGACCTATTAATCGTCAAGTTAGTGTTATATTTGTATTTTTATAAAGAATACTTACATTGTGAATAACTTTGTCTCCGAATACAGCTGAATATTGATTCCACACATCTAAGTTGGCCACATTAGATGCCTTAGAGGACACTATAGCGTACAAAAGAATAATGGAAATGATGCAAATCTTCATATTTTTTGTGATTAATAGTTCTAATCTGGATTATTTCTTATTAGATTGATTTCGAACTCTCTTATATACTCCAAGTAGTTATGGTTATGGCGCTCTCTTATATACTCCAAGTAGTTATGGTAATGGCGCTATCTAACTGCCAGTGACAATGTAAGACTATTTGCTACTTTGTACGACTTCCTGTGACTGTGTACGACTTTGTATGACCGCCTGTGACTGTCTATGAGCTGTCTACTCGCGTCTTCTCGACCCCTAGATTGAGGTCAATTTGTATTATTTGTGTTTTTTTGATCCATTTTTTCTTTTCTCAACATCCACAGGTTCCGTCGGCGACACCACCGCGAACACTACCGAGAATGCGAAAGATGATATATAACAAGAAGAACGGTAGTGAATATTTGCACGGAGACTACAAGGAGACTAAGAGGAACCCTTGCTCTAGGCAGGCTCTGCATCTGTATTTATACCTCGACTTTCAACGATATAATTATTCATTCCAACAATTTATGGTAAGAAGCAGTGTCGAGTACGCGCGAGTGCTTTCTGTCTTTTTCCTACTTCTTGTCCGCTTCAAGCAGCACTCGAAGAAAAAGAAAAACGTTTCGTCCCTCCCGCATTCCACAGGCTGTGGAAAACCAGAAACTTAGAAAAAAAAAATTCTTAGAAAAAAAAACTTCGAAAACTCTTCTTCGTTCAACTTCACAGAAGTCTTCACTGATACTGCAGTTTAACTTACATCGGAGAGGAAAAGAAGAAGAAGAAAGAAGAAAGAAGAAGAAAGAAGAAGAAAGAAGAAGAAAGAAGAAGAAAGAGGAAGAAGAAGAAAGAAGAAAGAAGAAGAAAGGTTACTGTCTGGAGCGCACTGCTTTACTGGTATGTCGGAGGGTGGCTGTGTGAGCACTGAAGAGGCTTTCATCGACGCCTCGCGGGAGGGTGACGTGGATGCTGTGCGCAAGTACATAGATACTGGCGGGAATGTGAATTATCAGACCACAAGGGCAGTCAGTTGGAGAAAAAATATCCACACTGGTGACACTGGGCTGCTATTAGCTACCACATATGAAAGAACCGAGATAGTGAAGCTGCTACTTGATGCTGGTGCTGACCCAAATATACAATCCAAGGATGGTAGGACGCCATTAATGTCGTCAGCATATCAAGGTTACATTGGTATTATGGTAGCATTAATAGAATCTGGTGCCGATATCAACATACAAGATAAGTACGGTCGGACAGCGTTAATGGAAGCCTCCTTTCAAAGTCAAGTTGACATAATTAATCTATTAATAAAGCTCGGTGCACATACAAATATACAGAACGTGGATGGTGAGACATCATTAATCATAGCATCCGATCGAGGACACACTGCTGTCGTTAGTGCATTATTAGAGCATGGAGCTGATCTCAATATTCAAGATAATGATGGTAAGTCTGCACTTACATTAGCCAAAAAGGCTAGAATAAAGTCTTTAATCCGGAATCAGATCCGCTTGAACCGCTGGAACAGCAGGAAGGCGCTGCTGATTATGCTGGCTGAGAATGGCTACTCTCGGCCATCAACATCACTGCCGTCGCCACTGCGATTTCAGAGTGTCTTGGGCAATGAGGGATTGGTGCGACTGATCGTCAGCTACATCTAATTACTATCTAGTAATGTGTTATAACAAGATATGTTCCACTACGTAGCCATCTCATAGCGTCTCCGAACCACCATAAGCAAATAAGGTGCTTAAGATTTTTATATACCAATTTCATGCTTATTTTTTCACAATTTAACCATTTCAATTTACTATATTATATATTATACCTTCTCGTCATTAGTACCGGTATTAGTATAAAGGGTGTGGACCAGTAATTTTAGGAAAAAATCCTAGTGCGTACCAGGTCTTGCGATGCATGCGGTGATCCGCGTGATTCTGCTAATGTTGGCAATGCGAGTGCGTGGCTGGCAGCCGCTTCGTGTGACGGCTTTACAACGGCTATATATGAGTTCAAAAGGGGGAATATCAGATAGATCATCATCGAAAAAAAGAAATAATAATTCAAGTGCTGGGCGCTTGTTACAGCAGCGATCGAAGCCGGTTCGTGAGGAAGAACGAGAAAGTGTTACGCCTGCTGTGTATGTGGAGCATCCTCACGTCAAAAGCCATGTGACACTATTACCTGGAAAAGCAAGATTATTTCAAGATGGGAATCCATTAATATTTGGTGGTGCAGTAAAAGAAGTCTTTGGTCAACCCTTATCAGGCGCGGAAGTCATTGTAAAAGATCACCGAGGTAACGATTTAGGACGAGGATTCTATAATCCAGACAGTCAGTATCGTGTTCGCTTAATATCTCGATCATATGAGGATATTTTTCCCTTATCACTTTCAGATATTATAACGAAACGTATTAATGACGCAATTATTCATAGAAAGACTATTTCTCTGCCATCTGCAGCGACATCTATATATAGATTAGTTAATGGTGAAGGAGATCGATTAGGTGGACTTATGATAGATGTAATTGGAAAAATTGTTGTAGTTCAAGCAAGTGCAGTGTGGGTTGAAGTAAACAAATCTGATATTGTAAAATCTTTAATTGATATTTTGATTGAAAGAGAAAATTATAGTATAAGAAAAATTATTTGGCGAAGAGTAGATACCAGATTAAAGCAAGATGGTTATGTCGGCGACACGCAAGACGAGATCGTATACAACAAGACGCCTGATGATCTAACAATGAAAAAAGAAATTGTGGTGGAAAATGGAATTAATTATGCGGTATTTCCTGATGACGGGCAAAAAACAGGGTTTTATTGTGATCAACGAGGTAAGTCTGTTTCTTAAGAATATTTACATCATCGCATTTACATTCCCACTTTAATAGACAACCGACAAACATTAAAATCTCTATCGCTGAATAAATCGGTGCTAGATATGTACTGTTACACTGGTGGATTTGCACTAAACGCTGCATTAGGTGGTGCCAAAGAGGTCATCGCGGTAGATTCCAGTCAATTAGCTATTGATACCTGCCTAGAAAATGCTGCATTGAATCAAGTATCGCATATCATAAAGGGTTACAAGATTGACGCCATCGGATTTATGCAGCAAATGATACAAGAGGGTAAGAGTTATGATATCGTCATTGCCGACCCGCCTAAGCTAGCTCCAACGAGAACATCATTGGCTAATGCCAAGTCTAAATATATTAAAATTAACACTTTAGCTATGTCGTTAGTGAAACCTGGTGGTTTACTACTTACTTGTAGCTGCTCTGCAGCGGTTACACAAAGCGGTGAATTTACAAATATTATTAGTGAAGCAGCAAGAATAGCAAGAAAAGATATTAAGATATTATCAACGACTAGTGCAGCACTAGATCATCCTGTTCACTTGCACTATCAAGAAGGGAAGTATCTAACCGCTGCATTCCTGGTAGTGGCATAAGAAGCGGGTACTGTACGTCTTGTTGCAATGTATATACACAAATACAAAATTAATTTTATTCTTTTTGCTTCTGCCGGAAATGGTAGCATTAACTAGTGAACTTCTTGGTTAATAAATAACGTTTTATGGCATGTTGTAGCTTCACTAACGCCTTATAACTGCTTCGTTTCTCATTTTGAATGTGGTCTAAACCGTCGTACGTCCACACCAACAAGCCTTGAATGATTTGATTTGACGATAATTTTCCTAACATAAAACTGTTACTATCCAGTATTTTACCAAATTGTGTGGGTTGAATCACAAATGCGGCTCCATCTTTTTTTAGATTCCCAAAGCTTAATCCAACCCGCCATAAATTGTGTGTCTTGGATATGATGGCAGCAACGTACACTCTACTCATAAGTGTGAATTCTTTGTTGACCATGTCATGGCAGTTACTGGTACTATGCACCCGGAATGAAGACAACAAGATTTCATCGTAGTTCGTCAACGTGTGGAACAAGTGGTTGGACACGATGTGTGGAAGGGACTGCAACTCGGTAGGCGAGAGTATTTTCCCAAAATTAGTCGCTAGTAATGCTTTGATTTTAGTGAAAATAGTCATATACTGTGACATGGTTAGTTGCTCATAACTGTAGAACCATTCTAATCCCTCTCCGTTACCAATGAGTGCTGCGAAGTGATAGTAGCATAGTCTCCATATAGTGATTATACCCGCAACAATCCTAACCACGATCTTGTTAGTGCTTAGCAACTCGTAACGGTCACGAAGCGCTAGATTACTCTCGGCTATCTCTATTTGCTGCGTCACTATACTCAATAAGGAATTTTCCAATTCATCTGCTAACAAAGCCGTTGATTCTGATAAAGAGGGTGCCATGAATACAGAATGGTGCAAGCCATTGACATGATACACTGCTAACTTGCATGTAACAGAGGGCAGCCAATAGGACTTTATTTTAGACAGACTCTGTGGTAGACGCGATGTATAACTACCCCGATTGCCATGTGAAGCAGAAACAACCAACGTAAACATATTCTTGGTGCTGGCTTTGATCTCTCTTGGGTTGCATGGAGTGCGTTCAAGTATGCCTTCATAAATAGAAAAATTCACTTCATTATTACCAGTCTGGAGGATGTGGATGAGCTTCCTGGTGGTAACTTGTTGTAACTCTTTCTTCAAACTAGCTAGCTCATCACCTGCGTTGCCACATATCCGGTCATTCGTATACAAGTGACGAATATTCAATAAACGCAACGGTACCGCATGTTGGTTGTGATCGTATTGACTACGACGTAATTGATAATTCATAAATTTACTACCGAACGGTTGCTCGGTGTAGTAAATACAACTCTGGTCGTCTCCGTGTAATGACAAATAGTGGTTGTAGTTTAGGTACACTGCATCAAGACTATACTCCGCGGATAGCATGAAGGACAGGAACTGCTCTGCGGACATTCCAGAGGTATGAAACTTTGGTAACTTGCGAGTTATATTTTGTTCATTTGCTGCGATGTAACGTCGTAGGTAACTCCAATTATTGATGTATGACAAGCCTTCTTGCCACTTGATATTGTCCTCTAACGCACCAATTCTATTGGATGAACTGGGTTCCTTGTCGTCTGTATTCTCTTCATCTTCATCCTTATCGTCGTCCTCCTCGTCATCATCATCATCATCACTATACCTTTCTGTCTTTTTACTGCGTGAGTGAGAAGATAGCTTTCCGCCATTATGAAAATACACAGCCAGTAAGCTCAAGTACAATTGAATGATGTACTTGCTTGCACCAGGCACTATGATATCAGTGAAAATAATGGTTTGGAGAATGCTCAGCTCACAGCCTTGGGCCCACAAGCCTTCACTGCGTTTCATTTCCCCTTTCGGATAGTCAAATAATGGCGGAATTACTAGGCAAAGAATCTCGTCTAACTCGGCTATTGAAGACCCAGTAATATTGTGACGTATTAGGTACTCCAGGATGTCTTTCCATAATAAAAACTCAGTTAAAGACTCTGAAATTGCTCGTTTCAGTGATCTAAACACGTTACTAAAGGCCGAATGTTTCTCTAGCATATCCAACAAGGTCCATTGCACCGGTGATGGAATGAAGTCTAGCAATGTCTTCTGTGATCTATCAACTCGTAACTCCCTCTTGAGATCGATGGTTGTCATGTGCGCGTTGAACCTATTAATGCCATGTGTATTATATAACATTTTATGCAATCGCTTGTGGTAAGCCCCGTGGTGATGCTCCAAAGACTCTGTGGTTTCCACTTCCAGTAGTGTTAATTGGATCAAATTAGTGGCTGCAATCTCTGTAGCCGCTTGCTTCGTCTTCAATATTGATATTCGTCGAATAATTCCTCTTTTGTCATCGTTTTCAACCACCACGTTTTCTTTTTGATTCACAAAAAAATTTGATTGCATTTTATTATTGGCTTTTTGTTGTTTTATAACTAAGGAATCATGCAGTGAGTTGACGTCACTCACATACTCCGCAGTAGTATCCACTCGCTGCTTCCTACCAACATTCCTCTTCGACGTGTCTAATTGCTTTAACTTAAGTGCTTCTTTTAACATTTTTCTCATTAATCCTGATGACGTGGACATAATTAACTCAATCAAGCGGTCGTCAGCACCGAGACCCACGATGGAATTCACATTGTCAACAGAAAATGACTGCACTTTGAAGCAATGAAACAACTCCAGGTTGAAAATGTCTCCCATTCTGGGTAGCGGATGAAATTTTGAGTTGCGTAAATTTAAACGGGCTCCTGTATTGATATCATTGTTTAGTAAGCGATAGGCACCACCGCACTGGGTAGTGGAGTCATTTTCATGCAGAGGTACTGCGTACGTCCATCTTGGGGAATACAAATTAATCAAGAGTCCTGCTAGACAATTTGCACTATCTGCTTGTTGGGTATAAACTTGCAATCTCCGTTTTTCTTCACGTACTTCTACTAAACTACTCGATAATTGTGCTAAAAAATCTGTATTATTTGAAGAAATACTCACATAATATGACACCGCCAGCATTGGGACGTGACACATCCGCGGAAGGATAAGCTGTGAGTATAGTCGTAGTTCATCCATTGGATAGAGTGAAATATTCTTGTTCATACTAAAGAATAATAATGTACAAAACCTAACGAGGTACTCGTGACCGGGGCTCACACAAGACGATATGTACTCAATGACACTGCGGAGACACACTTGACTGACGGGGTGCAACAACGCATTGATTTTATCAACGGTTACTTTGTTATCAATATAGGTGCCTTGTCCATTGAGTCGGAATCGACGGTATGTCTGTTGAAGGCGAGTTACACCCCTATTAATGCGTTGTAGCTCTTGCAAGCTAGCAGGTAAATGTATCTTCGATTTCAATAATGTACTTTGGATAGGTGGGATGCACCTCGCCGTGATAATATCGCTTGCAAAAGTGAATGGTATAAACAGCTTCACCGGAATCATCAGCTTACACATTCGTATAAAATCAGAGCTGGATCCAAAGATATTATGTAATGCTGACTCGTACAGAGAGATGTTATCTTCGTCCTCTTGGAGCTGTTGTAGCTTGGCTTGCAGGGATTGAATGTCTTTGTAAAGGGCTTCTATACTTCGTCGGACTTTACTCGAGCCGCATATTCCTAAAAATATATTATTTATGTTGCTGATACTCCCCGTGGAGACACCATTACTGCCATTCCACAGTATAATCTGACTCGTGAATGTCTCATAACAACGTTGAATATCGTTGTAAGCAGCTAGTATAGATGACTTGATTTGGGTATATTCCGTGCGATGATGTGGTAGCAATGTTGTCGTAAAAGCATGTAAGAAGTGCGCCTGTATCGAGTAGTCTTCCACATAGTTCTTCTGCAATTGGGTGTTGAATACTTTGGAGTCAAATATTGGAGAAGGGGAACTAGATATCCAGTGAATAATTGATACGTTCCTTAAACAGCAAGCGGGTAAGGGGTGACACATAATATTTTGATGCAGACGATCATCACACTCTACCACCGGTCGCAAGCAAGGCATTACTTGACTAATAAGTGTCACTTTTATGGTGACGAATTCAACTGGATCATCATTCAAACATGAAGATGCATGGGAGGGCTTTACCTCCCCGGTGGAGATGGAAGTATGCACGTAATCCTCTGATAAAAAAGTGACAAGGTCGTCACTCACACCAACTTCTAATTCTGAAATCACTAGAAATATTCCTGAATTTTGATTTAATGTAGCAGCTAGTGACTTCACATACGCATGCAATGAATTTAATGAAAATTCCCGTGCTGATACATGATACCAATGGAAACCGTCTGGAATATTCTCGTGTAGCATGTTCATCGCCATCATATCCGGATCGTATATGTAGGAGTAATGAGTCGTCAGTAAGCTCAAACATATGGAATTAATGGCTGTTGGATCGCGTGCGATGTTGGAATGACTCGTCCATTTCCGAAACTGATTCATATCTGAGAAACAGCCAAGTAAAAAGGGGGAATCAGACACATCATTATGTCCTAGGTTTCTTAATGCTTGACGAAAAGTATCCATGCATTCCTGCCTTATCTGCTCTGGTAAGAACCCAGCACGAGTGAGAACGGCGGCTATAACACATGCATCCGCAACTGAATACCTACTTATTTCTTTCAATTTATTTAATTCTTTTTTCATATAGTCCCTGAAATGCTGTAAGTGTAAGACGCAGTCCTCTCGAATCTCCTCCAACACATTAATTGCTTCGACTTGAGACTTGTTCTTAATTAACATGGCTTCTAAATTCTGAAATTGGTCCACTAGCTCATTTTTAAATCCTCGATACTGCTCTGTTTTCACAGCAACACCATTATTATATTCCAAATCTAATAGCTCGAACTCACGGGACTTCGCCTTCAATGAGTTCTCCATGGATACGTACTTCGAATGAGACGCATGAAACAATTCCAAAACTAACAGGTAGTTTTTCAAAGTGTCAAAGGCTGGGCAAGTCATACCATCAGCGACCAAAGTAGAAGAAAATGTCACTGTTGTTGTATCAGGAAAGGTGTGAGGTGTGTTTTCCGACCATAAATAATTGTTCACTTGCTTCAACAGACTGATATGATGCGGGGAAAGCATGAAAGGGTTGATAGATACCAATGTTTCAATGAAATCTGGCTTTCGGATCATACTAATAGCTATACGACATAACAGCTTCTCATCCATACGCAAGATGGCTTCCTTGGTAATGTTTTGCGGGGTGAAATTAGTCAAGATAACGATTGCTTTGATCAACGTCAAATACTGGGGCATTGGCTTGGCACCAAATGCGTGTACAAAGTTATTCCAATGATTTATATCAAGTTCATTGATACTGTTTTTGTGTGTCGATAACACCGAATTGAGGTAATGAGCAAATGCATTGAATTCATAGTCCGCAGATAAAAGATCTTCTTGGAGCATGGAATGGGCTTCAGATTCGGGTGCTTTTGCAAAATTATTTTGAAACGTTTTGAATGCTTCCGAGGATTGATTGATAGAATCATTCACTCTGAGTATTTCTTCGTTTAGAATTGCAATATTCTGTTGCGATGAACTCCGTACTTCCGGGATATTATTCACTACATACAACGATTCTTGAATCACCTTCAGAGCCAATTCTAATTCTTGTTTCCTGTTACAAATCACAGATGTTGTCTCTTCTAGTAACTGTTTGACCATGTTACTTGCTCTCTCGTTAATCATTTGAGTACTAGGTAATACAACTTGTTCCTTTGCAAAGAAAGCATCACATGGAGCGTGGATACTCATAACGTGAGGGAGAATAAGACGCGCTTCATTCATGCATACACGTAGTAGGTCATTCATGTAAGTAGTAGAGTAAGATATATCTCTATGCGTTTGTGATATGAATGAGTTCAATATACCCACATGCTTGATACCGACAAAATGGTTCGTTGGAGGTCGGGGCCATTTTATATGGAGTCTCAAGTCTCCAGTCAGTAATTCATTGTTTTTATTATTCGTCTCCACCTTTTGTCCCCCATCTAAAGGATTAACATAGTCGTCGTCATCGTCGTCGTCCTTGAGATACGCTCCGGACGTTTGAATTGATAAAGCATTCACATCTAGCTTTTTAAGTGTAATTATGCACTCTTCCTTGTGGTCCCCAAATGTAGCATGACACACCCCATTCAAGCAGGAGATACTATCCTCTACATGCCATATAGCCGTAAATTGATTTTGTATCAACGAGCCCAACTCTTTGCACTGCATTATATCGTAATTCACTATCTCACTAAACAAGGCTTCATGTACCACATTCTCCTTCGATGAATTATTCTCACTATACAATGCCTTGAAGTCCTTGTGTATAGTACTATCCCTGAGCGGCATGGCACGGGTAATATTGTTCTCTATCAAAACGACAACACGTAGTGTAATGCACTGCATAATATACTGACGAAGAAATGGGGTGGTATGACACGAGACAAAAGACAATTTGTGGGACAAGATATCATAGTTATCAGCCGCAGGAGCGTGATTAGCTGCATCATTATTCTTCAGTTTTAATACAGCATCGACCAGACCGATCAATTCGTTCTCGTCAAACAAGAATAAAGGATCGTGGAATTCTAAGAATTGAACAATAATTTTCTTTTCTTCAACACTGAATTCTTCTATACTTGCAAGTACTAGCGCTTGTGATTTGGGTGTTGTCACCTCATATTGTATGAAGGAATTCACTTTCTTTCGCTCTTCACTTAGTGGATCATATTTTAGTCCAATTGCTCCCAACACGACACACTTTAAGAGATTGATTAGCTTGTGCGCATCTGCTGTACCAAGCGCTGCATGTAGTCGATTGCCTTTAGGGTAGTAAACACTCACTTTGCAATCGGCAATGGTAGCAGCTAAGCACAGAATATGCAATCGAGATGAGCATTGATATCCCTGTATCAATACATTCTTGTTATCAATATTAGAGGAGATAATGGCAACTATTCGAAGGGCGAATGATACCGCGGCGGGGTAAAGCAACTGGAATATGTTACTGCTCCAACTGTATGACTGGAGATCAATCACTTTTGCTTCTTTACTCTTATTGAAATTAGGCAATGGCATCTTTCCCTTGGTCTTCATTAGCACCGGAACGGTAGACTTGATATTTTTCTGTGAAGAAGTCAAATATTTGATAGGTGTGTACTGCCTCCTGTTGTCTGCATGCTTGACCTTGTTCAAGAAACTGCCTAATCTAAATTTATTACCTCCTTCGCTATTACCTTGTAGTATTTGAGGATTGACCCATTGACGACACTCTACATTCTCGTACTCTGCACCCAATTTAAGTACCCATTCAGGTGTAATGCTCCATCGCTTAGTGTCTAAATGCGATAATTCCTCCCGAAGAAGATTGCAAATCCTCTTTTTCTGGTATCCATCTGGCAACGGATCGACAAAATGACTCTTCCATTCCTTGGAGAATAACTGGACAAGACCACCGCCTTCACTAATCTTATCAGCCCCATACGCCAACCCCGATGCTATTTTGCTCGCTAGATTGACGCTATGAGTCATCAGATTTCGTAATTTCTTTTCTATTAAACTGAGTTTGTCACTATCAAAATACGTCACAATCTTGTCCACAATTGTCGCTGTGACCTTGCATAAATCATATATATCATTTTTATAGGCTACAATTAACTGGCTCTTATCGGGTTCCGTGGATACAATAGATTGCATTGCAGCAGCAAACAGCGTGATCTCCCATTCCTCGGCGTTCATGGCTGGATAGCAGTACAGAGACACATTCTTTAATATGCATTGAATGCTTTGGTGAAATGATCCAGTGTTGTAACCACGACCAGAGAGCAATACTCCAAGGGTATTAACTGTCAAATCCAAATTTTTTCTTTTGGAATTAATAATTTGTTTAGGATCTATCACCACATCATCATGTATCACTTGTGAGTGTAATGTTTCCGTTGATGCGTCAGTAGCATTGCTCGACAAGCTTCTTTTACACTTAAATGCGGGATTAGAATCAATGATGCCTTTGATAAACTCCAGAGGGTTATTCGCTATTTCAACACAACCAGCACTGGTTTGGTATGCTTTTTGTGACAAATGCATGTCGTCGATATAGATCAGGCCACTGTTACCATTGGCAAATTCGTATTTATTCGGCATGTTAGTGGCGAGTTCACCTTTAATCCATTTGCGAAGCCCGTTGGCACCATCCATTACGTTCAATGAAGTGGCAATAAACGGAAGCATTTTATGTTGCATCAAATGCCTCAAGCCATTATCTGACTCATTCTCTTTCGATTTCACATCGACAAAAGCATCGAATATTTGAGACGTTATTTTCCCATTCTTATTGCCTGTACAACTCAAAACGGTGTCCAAATAGCGGTTCAATACGTCACTCTTCACCCTCATAATCTCTTTGGAATTCTGGGTGAATCCGTTTAAAATAGTGCGTAAAAAATGAGATTTACCGCATCCGATATCTCCAAATACATACGGATATCCCCCCGAAGCAAGTATAATTTTCAACGCTTGGAGCAAGGCAGTGGAGGAAGAGGTGGTAATGTCCAGATTATAGTGATTGATACTGTCATAGTGATGCATATTCACCACCGCAGACACTGTGTCTTGATTCTTTGAATTCATGGATAGTAACCGATTGAAACTAGTAGCAGCAACAAATGATACCTTTTGCAAATCAAGAACAGTTTCAAACAACGATATATCAGGGAATTCTATATGGTGATCGATGTAATTCGATACGTTGTCACGTAAGACAGCATCGTATACTTTTCTTTCAACTGAATTCAAATTTCCACCAAATCCCCACAACGTAGCATACGTCAGAGATAATCGGGCTCTAGCTAGCAGCTTGGTACAACCTACTTTGCCCAAGCGTGGTACTTTATCCACGACATCCGATTCCTCAATAGCAAATTTGTTACATTCTTCGAATAAATTCTCTAAATACCTAATAAAAGTGGATATTCGGGATACCGTCGACGCTACTGAGAGGTTGCATTGGTTCGCGTCGTAAAAAAGCGAGTCAGTAACAAATTGAGATTGTAGTAATAGACTTTGCACTTCTTCAAAAATTGGTATCCAATACGAGTGAGTACATAGCGATTTAGTCATGCTTGACAGCCATACTTTTAATAACTTGGTGACTACTAATTGTGGTGATGCCGCACTGTCATCAATACTTAGGGAAGGAAAGTGGGACAAGAAGCTTGGTGATGCTTGCGTTATATCATTGGTTTCAACTATCAACTTCACTCTTGGATTGATACAATACATTTCACCTGAAGGGAGGCAAAGCGCTCTTGTGTGACTAGCTATGGTGTAGGCGTTGCTTAATGATGAAAAGATATTCTCTAAATGAAATGCGATAGGTCCATCAAGTACAATGATAGCCTGTGATGCCGACATTTCAGGTGTATTATAGATCCCAGGCTCGTAAATATAGTAATCAATATACTTCAATAACCGTAACAAGTATCCGTCGAACCAGTCTCCATTTTCATTGTAACTACCAATTAATGATGGGAATGTTAGAGATGCGTGATATACCACATGCCTTGTACACTTTCCACATGAATCATTACTCCTTTTATGACAGTATCTCATCATAAATCTGTAGATGATTCGAATGGCGCGGTCTGTGCCGAGTAAACTATACCCAGTGATAATGCTGTGGTCCGATTCCAGCAGGTGATCTGTTGGCTTCGGGGCGCCTATGGCGCTCTTAAAGATTGTATACGCTGTATTGATAATAGAAGTTTTGCCAACTCCACTAGGACCAACGATTGCTATCACTGGAGCCCTCGAAGTCATTAATTCTAATGCTATACCACAGTTCCGGATAAATCCATTTTCAGCAACGTAGCCTAATTGCATTGCTGCCTGCAATAACTTTTTCTTAGTATTCGAGGAGAACTCTAATGTCTGCATCTCCACACTTTGCTGGGTCTCTTCGAAATGTTGAAGTACGCATTTACTGAATGAACGAAGATCTTTTATAGATGAATTAGGAATATTTTGTCCAAATTTATGTAAGTAATTCAATAATGCTCTAATGAAGCAGGCGCGTTCAATTGGATACGACTCCTTTATACCACTACTAGCTTGGCTGTTGAATGTCATCAATGATAGGAAAGCTCGAGCATCATTAACAACGTCTTGCAAGACCCGATTCGTTGACAAAAAGTCTCTGATTGGCTTGAAGGAGTCGTTAATAATATGTAAAAACGAGCTCGTAATATTTGCCCAGTGCGTGAATCCGGCGGATTGTAAAAGCGGACCAAAGCTATCGATGACAAGGATTCTAGAGGTGTTAATTATACTAAATGAGTCGTGAATCGAAGTGTCAGCCAAGTTGAAGGCGTTTCCAACCATAACTATATTATGGAACACCTTGCGTTTCTGATACAGCTCCAGGCGACTACGCAAATCATTTAAATTATTTTTTCTTCTATCAACGGTTACTTGTGTTCTCGATGAGAAATTAAAGGAGGCATTCTCTCCATAACATTTGAGATAACGTTGGAAGTAGGCATCATTCTTGATATCAATAGCTGTCATTGCTTGATCAAACTCTTCATAAATCGTATTTAAGCCTGATGCATACATAGCTGGCGTGATATGAAAATTGCCAATTGCATCGAGATATAGTAAGCGAGAAATGAATAATTTTATGGTAGCTGACGTTGCCGGGAATGGAAGCTTAATACACATTCTACCTAACGCATTGGCTATATCATACGGGGTAACCGCGGCATTGGAATTGCTGTCACGAATCTTATGCGGATGATTCATTAGTATAGATACTTTTTTAACTAGTGATGCACCCAACACCTTTTGCATAACGACATCTCTGTGCGTGGTAGGGATCACACGGACCGTTGAACCTTGATATTCCAATCCATATATTACTCTCATAAGTCCCAATTTGACTTCGAAAGGACTGTTATTAATTCTATCTTCCTTGCAATAGTTGAATATGAGCTGATAACGATCATTCCAGGAGCAAATAGCATCATCAAGTGAAGAAAAGATCATGATATCATTTACGGTGTCTAGAAATGACCGCTCCAGCAGGAGTAAAGACGATAACCTGACTCTGTTCTTCTTTAAAAACGATCCGTGGCGCCCAGATTGGTGAGTATTCAGGCTATTCTGCAGCATTTCAATGTTATTTTCAATGGAAATTTTTAATAATTTTAATGAATTTTTCCATTTTTTACGAAATAATTTTTTTTCATCAGCTAAAGTGGGTCTAGCAAGAATCAAACTGCCTATAATTTCGCCTAAACAGCACTGAATATCCTCGTGGAACCACACCTGGTTCAACAGATACACAACTTGGTTCGGGATACTATCAACAGCTAACAGTTTTGCCAATCGCAATGAGAAAATACAATTCAAACTGTCTAATATTCGCCACGTCGGTGTTCCCACTACCAACGCTCTGAGCCCTTGAATGCGATACACGGAATTCTTGTCACAACTGGCAGTTAACAGCTCTTTAATTCCTTGTTCGAACTCGTTCATCATCTTGGGGAGTGTAGTCGTTAGACTCACAGGTGTGATAAACCGCAAGACTTCAATATTGTCAATGCAAGAGAATCCTACACATAGTGAATCCTCATAGTGGAGGGCACCAATATACGGATGCAGCTCATGGATGCATAAGCCAATAACGTTTTTGAAGGTTGAAGGACCAAACCTATGTGCTCGGAATAGAAGATGTAATTTATGATAGGCAAGGAGTGATAAACGAGGGCATTCATCTAATAGTGACCGCACAGTAACATGCATCTCATCCAATATGGAAGACAAAGATGATTCGAGAGACGTCAGCTTCAATCCGTACTTCTTAATAGCATCGGCAGCTCGGAATATATTATTCCCTTTTTGTTCTACTATTGTGGTTACTAACTTGATCTGATCAGTGATGCTTTGGTATGCTTTCGCTGTATCCATTGACCTGTCTTGCTCCGAGGGATTGGAATACTTCATGTAATGCAACAATTGAAAGCATTTATGATTAAGTGAATCTAATTGTATTAAATATTGTGAAGAATTCAAATATTCATAAAATTCATTCATTTTGGCACAACATTTTGATGAATAAAACTGCTTCAAAAGCAGGTTCAGAACCACCAAGACTTGCTGGTAACTGTGTAATTGATGATTAATTTCATCAAAATTAGAAAATTTAATAATTATTTCTGAACTTTCACCTGCAAACCATTCCACACCCTTGAATTCCGCCGTTAATTGTTTTAGTTCACCATCTAGCTTGTCAACGGCGGCATAAATGTAGTCCTCCGCCGCTAGGTGACAATAGAATTGCTTCATCTCCGTCAATTTGGTATTTGCTTTCATAATAAATAAATCTGAAACGGTTATCTCACTGAACTTACTACCTTGCTGTTGCATTGCATTTTTATTAATCGGTACCATCTCCATTGCCGCATCCGCGATCCGTAACTGATACCCCAAAGAACTCAATATTTCCGTGTTCATTCTTTGCATCGCGCCATTACTTGTGTTGAAGGAAGGATTGTTTAGTGATACAAGCAGTTCAAGATGTGCCAAACACTTGTTGCATTCCACACCAACTGCATCGATTTCCAGTAAGTTATGTCCGGCATGCAGGAACCACCCTTTAACGTCCTCATAAACCTTACTTAACTCTTGAAATTTATGAATACTATGAATAATACCGGCTTCATCACCAACTTTTAATGCCTTCGTTTTTGTGTTTAATGAAAGGATTTCCGTGGTGAAATACCACAATCCGTACGTCATTTTGAATAATTCCAATTGGTTCGTAAGCTCCTCGAACCGTTCCACTTCATTATTATTCAGCACAATCGCACTCCCGATTGTTAAATGCGATTCCGAAAGAAATTCTTGTATTTTCACAAAATAATAAATATCTTCTTTGAATCGTTTTAGTTGTTCCCCTAACTTCTCAATCTCTAATAATTCTGAACGTAATTTTAATTTTATATCACCCGCAATCTTATCACTACACAAAGTAGTGCAATCACTTGCACAGGATTTGTAGTACCGTTGGATATCCGTTGCACTTTGTTTGAGTATAATTCGATATTCTTCTTTTTTGTTTACTAAATGTTTACGAATAACTAAGATGTAGGAGCCGAAGACGACCTTGGCGCTCTTCATTATACCCATCATCTTCTCGTGCAAATCGTTGGATGATTTGTACTGTGAGGAAGGATCTGATGGAGTAAATTTAAATTTTCTATTGCCTCGTATTGCGTTGATAGTCTTCAAGGAGGTATTTTTCACAATTTGGTACACTTTCTCACATAATATTCTCTCTAGATTATAGCCGTTAAGCAAGAATGAAAAATTACGCAGTCTTTCAAATAACTGGAACACATAATTCATGGCATTGTCATTCGTCGAGTCAATAGATGTAGGAGTCATGTCAACATGGCTTAACTTGGATACTAACTGCGATGCCACATTGACAACATCACGTTGTAACTCGATTAATGCAGTGTACCTGCTAATGACAACCGGTAGAGACTGCATGTATGAGTACTGCTGCTGTAAATAGTATAAATCGTGTAATTGCGATGCAATACTAGTGTAGTAAATGACAAGACCATTCCGGATCTTCAAATCAGTTATATGCGCCATAAAATCCCCGACTTGTACTACCATATTCTGTATATTATCCATTTCACGATCACAATATTTTAAGTTAGCAAATGCCACATCAATTCCATCAACAGACTCATAATTCTCGAATACGTCCCGCAACTTCTTGATGCTTGCCGCACCACTCAATCTGTCCGCGATAACACCGTGGTTCAGTCGTTGCAACTTCAATAAGTAATCTTGTAATTTACCAATCTTAATTACATTTTGAGCGTCGTGATAGACGTGTTTTAGAGTGGCAGAGAATATTCGAGCGCCCTCAATGACGTAGCATCGATAGAATTTATTTGCATTTTTTGGTTTCGTATCAGACGCAAAAGAATGATATTTCAAAATAGGAATTGATTCCACAGCCAATAATAGCGCATCGGTCAACATACTCATAGTAGAACCAAGCTCGCTGCGACTAGGAATGATTCTGATAGTATACTTGGTATGAATATTTGCTGCATCGTGGAAATCGACTGGCTGGTAATTCTGATCACAAATCTTGAGATCTACACTTAGATAGCTTCCTAATTTCTGCTGTTGGTTCGATATCGTAACGTGTAGAGGGTTAGCATCATCATTGCGATTACTAGACGTTGATGCGACCACGTCTAAATTCCAATATCCCATTGGAAACTTAACATTTGAAGTATTAACGGATATAATACCACCCAGTAACAAACGATTCCTATCCCAAAATCGATTTAAAATGACACAAATAGCACTGTCAACTCTATATGATGCCAGCCAAAATAACTTAATAATTTTTTCTCTACTTTCTGTTACAATTCTTTGTCCCGTTCGAGCCTCCAAGAAACTTTCAGGAACGTGGTCGTTATCATAGTCATGTGCACCACTCACTAATCGAAATTGTTCCATTAAATAATTTCCTAACGAATCTATTTTCGCATTCAACATGCCTATTATAGTAGGCAAATGATTCTTTTGCAGCGTCATGTAGTCCATTATATTCATGCATCCTTGCGTATGAAAGTAGAAGAGCTCTGTTTCGTCTTCTAATCGAAAGCAAGTACTTGTTATACGCGACACTACCGAGACAAAATCAGTGCTACAGAAAAATGTATTCTTTAATAATTCTTTAGAAATGAGAGAGAATTTTCTCTGCTTGATGTATCGTCGCCAACCACCAAAATATTTAGCTTCCGCAAACAATCCAAATACTTTAAATGATCGTAATTGGGAGTGAACTTTTCTCTCATGTAAAAACCTACTCATTGGGATAAAGTCGCCGGTAGTATCGGTGACTTTATGTATTAATTCATCAAAATTTTCTTCACATAATAGACCTTCTGATGACAACTGCATTATTTGATTAGGTTTCAACGATTTATTACTTTGGGAACCGCGAGTCCACACCATTCCAGATGCGAATCCTGGAACTTCGATGAATGTTAGGTCGTAAAAGTCATATCGCTTCACATCCTGAACGTTACAGCGGGGTGTTACATGGACAAATGATAAATTTGAATCATTTCGTTTACTTAAATTAGATAATAAATCAAGCAAATCGTCAACTGTTTCCGTAGCTGCAGAGGTATCCAAGGAACTGTCGACTGAGGTACTAACTGCAAGTTTAGGTGATCTTGCACTTCGTTTTTTTGTCTTTTTACTATTAGAAGTATTGCCCAACGAATCACTATTCTCATGTTGCCAAGTTATTCTCTTAGACGAATCATGTACGTATGCACTTAGTGGTGGTTTGGTAAGTGTATATTGATTCATAACATTTCCAGGAATATATTTATTGTAGTAAGTGTTGGCCATATTATCATCTCTACTAAGAGGGGCTTCCGTGTTACGTTTTTCATTGAAGTAAAAAAAATCATTTGAAGCCAAAGCATTTGAAGGCTCTATGGGTACAGAGTGAGCACGCGGTGTAGTCAGATCGGATAGATGTACTTTGATGGACGGCTTGATATCTGCAGATATATTGAAAATCCGAGGAGATGTCTTAGTTGGTTGCGACATTTCTGGTGCGGTAGGATTTCTCGCCAATTTAGTTTGTTTTTCTCTATCATTTGCCTTTAAAATTTCACTATTATGTTTGTATTTAAAACTTGCTTTACTTAAGGCTGATTTATCTGCTGCACTCAATGTCCCGCTCATTGATGGCTTCATGCTTCACCCCCTTTCTCAGTCGTCGCGCCCTGTTTGTCTCAGGAACTTACTCAGCGACAATCAAGCTCGCATTGTTTGATTTCAAATTATAATATTTTGGTATTTTTCAACTTTCTCAAACTGTAAACTATTCCACACCCTGTTGTACCAGTAGAAGGAGAAAGTTTGATCCCTGAGTGAACTCTTCATTAATTAAAGGAGTAGCTGTGGGATATGGATTACGCTAGGTGGGTGTTATTACTTACAGATTATACAAACTGTTGGGTAGGACTAGAGGAAGCTACCGATCAATCGTACCAATCCCTCATTGCCCAAGACACTCTCAAATCGCAGCGACGACGGCGGTGATGACGATGACGACCGGGAGTAGCCATTTTCCGCCAGCACCATTACTAGCGCCTTCCTGCGGTTCCAGCGAATCTGATTTTCAATAAGCAATTCTATGGCGGGATTTCTAGCTAAAGATAGTGCAGTGAAACCGGACTTGTCTTGTATACTTAAATCACTATATTTGAGTAATACTCTAACCGTAGCAGTGCGTCCTAGACGGGACGCTAACATTAATGAGGTCCAACCATCACTATTAAGAATATTTGGATCTGCACCATGTACGAGCAAGGCGCTCACAGCGTCGGCACGATCTTGATGTGATGCTAACATCAATGATGTATGATTAAACTTATTTGTTATACTAGTACATGCGCCATGCGCTAATAATACTCTCACAGTATCTGTGTGCCCTCGTTCAGCGGCTTTCATTAATGATGTTAAACCATCATTAGTTTGTATATTAGGATCTGCACCACAATTTAAAAATAATGTCACAATATCTGTATAACCTTTATGGGATGCCTCCATTAATGATGTTAAGCCATCATTAGTTTGTATATTGGGGTCTGCATTATTCTCTAAAAGAACCGATACAATATCTATATGACCTCTCTCGGATGCTTTCATCAATGGTGTCAAACCACTACTTTGACTTTTCTCTTGTTTATTTGGATCTGCCCCATAAGATAGTAAAACTTTCACAACATCAATTTGATTTTGACGGGATGCCCAGATTAATGCTGTCAAACCATATTTGGTTTGGAGATTAGGATCTGCACCTCGTTTTAGCAACAGTTCCACAATTTCAATCTTTCCATGGAAGGAAGCAATCATCAGCCCAGAGTTTCCTGCAAATATCTCTCTTTCCATGTCATCCCTTATTGTTCGGTATTCAACATCCCCGCCACTATCTATATATTTGCACACAAAGTCCACATCACCGTTCCGCGCGGCATCGATGAAATTCTCTTCCATAATGTAAGCGTGTCTTCGATAACGAGCAAGGTAATTAATTCCGCTTCTGATTCTTTTTTTCTTTTTTCTTTCTTCCTCTTTGCTTGTTAACTGTTCCGATTAATTTCTGATGACACATCCAACCTTTTCGGGGTATTGTATAGGTACCAGGGTAGTACCGGTCAAAGTAAAATTAAGTATTTTATTTACTATTTATGATATATGGGATCACGATAATAACTAATTAGGTTTATTATTCGTAGATTATCAATATTAGATATAGGTAAAGTT
>JACCDO011702444.1_pt1 | contig 24046 bp, 16 predicted proteins | sample 7446101 | NCBI WGS metagenome assembly JACCDO01 (sample SAMN15323440, study PRJNA562643) | freshwater metagenome | isolation source: river surface water | place: USA:Blue River Watershed | collected 2017-08-16
CATCTACATTGTAATCTTCGAATATATGGATGTCATAGTATTGCGCAGCCTTGGAAAGGAATAGGTCCATTGTGTTGTCACGTCGCGGCTGCAATAAATAAATGACACTGTTGTTGTTCAGTTTATTGATGGTATTATTCAAAACCCATAATAAATCGTCGTGATAGTCCCTAAAAAACAGACAATCAGCGGCAGTAATCACGTCAAATGTATCGTGACTAAGGCCGCGAACTAGTGACTCCTTTATTCTGGCTACGTCGCCCAACTCATCATCTACGCTCCATCGTAACAATGACACTTGACTCTCAATATTCATATTATTTTCTTGTGATGTCAGTGATATACACACTTTTTGGTTCACAACACAATCAGGATGGCCATCAGAACTTACTATATTTGCAAATATCCTGCTGGTTTCAGGTAAATAGTTATTGTACACAGCCAATCCTAGCGAACAAAGCCCAGTCAATCCTCCACCAAGTTCTAGTAGATTTAAATTTCGACTACTAATCGGGAATAATAATTTCGCTGCCAATGCTTCATCTTGACAACACTGTAGTAAAGTGTGTAACAAGATCGATTCGGCTGGCCATACACGTACATTCCCGGTATTATCTATGCCGTGAAGTTTATTCGATAAAATACCTTTGATACCAACTCCAACATCAGTACGCTTCTCTCTGGTATATATATTGATCTTATTACCAGTAATTGGTACATTGTACTCAAAGTAGTGGTATAATGTTAATGTTGGTTTAAACCGTCGATTGTATATACTAAAAATAAAAATATTTGTATCACTACAATTACTCTCAGTAAGAAGAGTTATTACACAATTATTGTATTCTCTTGTGACACTGCCATTCATAAAAGGTTGAACCAACTTATTTGTGGCACTTATTTGTTCGTTACAATCAAATTTTATATGAACAAACAATTCTGTTGTATCAATATTCTCCTGCATAAATAATGCACAATTATCAACTAACGCTTCCATTGACATTGTTCCAGCGACATTAATATCATAAATACGCTTGAACCCTTTTATTATTTTCTTTACCTTTGCTACAATATTAAATCCTTGAAATCTGTGAATAGATTTATCATTACTTTCACCAGAACTTCCCTCGAGTAAGTTCGATCGCAACAGACTCCACCGACTCATTTTTGATGCACCAATTGAGTACTATTGCTTCAATTTTACAATACGAATCTTTAGTACAGCATCAACAACACTATTTCTCTGCCTTTCAATGTACCAACTGGCTATTTCTCCTGTGAACAAATCCTTCCTTTGTTTAATTAAACTGTTTAAAAAAATTCAGAATTTTAAATCTGGAACCTGGAAATTGAATCCGTGTGTATACTTTACCTATATGGTATGTATTACCATCAGTTAACCAGTAATTCAATCAAGCGAATTAAGCTATGCTATATTGTGAATGTAAAAAGACAAATGTGTATGTTCTTGTCGTATTACACACCGTGCGGTAATCCCTCAAGGAAGTAAGGTAATTCGGCGATTTAAAACGTAAGTGCAACATTACCAAAAGCTCACTGTACTTTGTCACTAGACACACAATCAGTTGTGTTGATATGGATCACCATGACCACGATCATGGGCATCAACAGCATGATACGAATCATTGCGATCATAATGATGATGAAAATGAAATAAAGAAACGAAAAAACACCAACAATATCGATCATGATCATGGACATGGTCATACTCATCCAAAATATGAAGAAGGTGCGGGGCAATTTCATTCTAGACCTAAGCCAAAGACACGAGAATATAGTTTTAGGGCATTTACTGTTGGTATTGGAGGACCAGTAGGAAGGTAAATTTTATGTTAAATTATATTTTATGAATTATATTAGCGTAATTTACTCACTAATTATTTATTTAATTTATTATTAAATTTAGCGGCAAAACAGCATTAATGTTAGAGTTATGCCGAAGATTAAGATCAAAATATAATCTTTGTGCAGTAACAAATGATATTTTTACTCGTGAAGATGGTGAATTTTTAATTAAACATAAAGCACTTGATGAGGATCGTATATTAGCTGTAGAAACTGGAGGGTGTCCGCATGCAGCAATAAGAGAAGATATTACAGCAAACTTATTAGCATGTGAAGAATTGACCGCTAAGCATAAATGTGATTTATTGTTACTTGAATCAGGAGGGGATAATTTAGCTGCTGACTTTAGTAGAAATTTAGCTGATTATACAATATATATTATTGACGTTGCTGGTGGCGATAAATTACCTCGTAAAGGTGGACCAGGTATTACACAATCTGATTTATTGATAATTAACAAAACGGATTTAGCAAGTGCTGTTGGTGCAAGTATTGAAGTAATGGATCGTGATTCCAAATTAATGAGAGGTAAAGGACCAACTGTATTTGCCCAAGTAAAGCATGGTGTAAATGTCGATGAAATTATCAAATATATAGATGAAGCACACAGTAGGAGTAAGCAGTAAAATGCACACAGTAGGAGTAAGCAGTAATAACATTTAATTTATTACATTTAAAAATAAATTAAACGCTTTTGACTACCACCGATAACTATACATGGAATATGTAACAAAAGTACTCTATCTACAACAAAATCTTGACTCTTCACACACATTAAAAAATTCTTACATATTCCTGGATTTGATTTCATCCTTTAAACTACTTAAATGTTCTTGCCATTGACTATATAAACCTCTACATATTATCATATTATCCTCACTAGCATTAGTTGTGCCTTCTTTAGCAGCATCTTGTAGTTTCAGAGACGAATTTTTTAAATTCTCACAGCATAAGTAAGATGCACTACCTTTAATTTTATGCGCTGCTTTCATTATTATAGTGAAATTATTCATGGATATTCCACTAGCAATATCATTATTTGCCTCCTAATTAATGAATAAAGTATACAATAAGTATAAGAGAATTATTAGTTTTCGGTAATAACTTACATTGCACTCATTCATCAAATCTTGTAATACTTCCTTTAGAAAATCAGTATCATTACCGACTTGAACAAGCGCTTCGTCCCAATCAATTGTTGCCATCCTATCCCTCTTGATTTTCGACACTACCTTTGCCGATAGTCTGGACTCACTGCCCTGTCACTGTTGTAGTGGGTGGGTTGTCGACGCAGCGTGGCAAGTAGTACGATCAACCGGCCCCCATGAAAAGGTTTGCAAATCTTATAATCTTATGAATATAAGTATGTGTTGTGTGTTTAAGTTCAATAATACTTGATGAGTGACATTAAGTTAAAATTAAGCTACTAATTCCGTAATAATTCAAATTTATTATTTTAGATAAAGTAGTAGATATAAAAAAGAAACTATATATTATTCTGAATGAACTGAAGCCATTAACTTCTTCCCAAGAACAATATTGGATACTCCAATCTATAAGTTGACCTTCCGGTAGGAATTTCCCACTTGAAACAGGAATTTTGTTTTGTTGTTCTAGTACCTAAAAATTTAGTTTCAATCAACAACAAGGTGACCGAGGAAGAAGAGAAGAAAGTCACTGAATCTTACTGTCTGATTTATTTAGTTGATGTTTTGAAAATGGGTGGAGGTGCTAGTGCTGAACATAAGTATACTCTAGACCGGAAGGAAGACTATGTTGATATTGTAGCATTGTATGAAAGCGAGTTACGTCCGAAGCTAGAAGCCAAGATGATAACTGATGATGATGCATTTTTGGTTATTAAGGAGAAATATGAATTGAAATTAAAAGAAAAGATTGATGCCAGTATTAATAGCAGTAATAATAATAATGTCATGGGTAAACTATTAGCAACGAATGATGAGTTAATAAATCCAAATATATCCAAGTCAGGTTTCACTATTGGTGATGTAGTCAAGGTTAAGGATAATGGCTTCATGGTTGAGGGGGTTATCACTGACAAACATGGAGAAAATTGTTTAGTAGTAGATTTAGGTGATGACTTAATTGAGGTTCCTGTATCTGATTGTATATTAGTTTTAAGCGCAATAGATTTTGAAGTGGGTGATACAGTAGAAATGAAGCCTGAAGGTATGTCCATATATTTCATGGGTGTAGTAAGTAGTGTTAATAATATTGATAAAACTTGTGATATTATGTTAGAAAGTGAAGATGATAGTGGAGATATTGAATATAATGTACCTTACGAGAATATACGGAAGAGAATGTCCTCGCGGCCACTAGCAAGTGCCAGGTGGAACAAGGTAATCACGGCAATAAAAGCTTTAAAAGCTTTTTCAAGAATAAATCATATACAAAACCTATCACATCACACATCACATTGATAGTATTATACAATTTGAAACAATACTAACTACAACAATAATAACGTTCACACTCCGTCCTTTGCCCAAATATTTTTAACTGGTTTTACGATTGGAATATCTTTAGATATCTTTTTTGTTAGACCACCATTTGATGGGCTCGTTACTACCTTGGTAAAGCTCTCGTTACTCCTAAATCCCATCATGTCTCTGATCATGGCACGTCCACCGGTGGGATCTGAGTTAACAACAGCAATATCATAGGCTTTTCGTTTCTCTAACTTTTCTTGTTCTCTTTTTTTCCGTTGATCATTTAATTTTCTTTTCATAACTAATGCTTGACCAGGTGTTACCTTAGCTTTCAGCGACGATACTACCTTTATTGATTCTATTGCTGCTAAACCACCTCTTCTACCTGTGGGACTTGGTGACTTTTTATTCTTATTTTTTTCTTTAATTTTTTCTAATTCTTGATTCATTTTATCAAATATTTCAATATTTTGTTTTTCTTCTTCTGTATCACCACCTAATCCCACCTTGGTACTTGTACAACCTTTTGCATAATCAATTCCTTTTGGGTACCGTTGTTGCATAATTAAACGCCAAACTTTCCAAAATTGATCAGGTGGTCTTGTTTCTGCACCACGACCTTTAACAAACTTGGGACCATAACGAATTTTATTGATTTTATCTAATTTATATTCTTCTGTTTGACGGGATGCTTCAACACGTGCTCGTTCTGCTTGACGATCTAATTCTATATTGATGAGGGAATAAGGTCTTTGTTCAGGTGGATCATCAGGGGTAGAAACACGTAAATATATTAAATTTTGTGCTGAATCCCGATATTTTGTTGTTGCAGAACGAACCGGCATCACACCCATTGATGCTATATGAGGTATTCCCAATGTTTTACCTATTTCACTACTTAACTTGGGTGTTTTAGGTGTTCGGTTACCTCGACGACTTCCACTTGTACCTAAATCACTCGAGAATGATTGCCCTGGAGCCATGAATGATTGTCCCGGGACCATGAATGAAACACCTGGTGATGGGGAGAACAAACCATCTTCCCACAGTGCAGGTAGAGGATTAGTACCTGCTGTATTACTTCCATCATCAGTTCCTGTTAACCCTCTTGATCCGCCTCTAGAGTCACCTCGAGATGTTTTAGAAGGTGATAATAATTTGAAATCGCTTCCCATGTAATTCACACCATATTCTTGCTCTGATGGTTCAGGAGTGAACGTGGCAGCTCGAGATAAAGGCCTCTTACCTGACACTGTTACTCCGGGGGATTTAGGGGTATTTGTTCGTTCATTTTTTCTACTTGTTTGTGAGCTAGTAGTTGATGTATTATCTAACTCACTCTTCTCACCTACTACCCCACTACCCCATGGTGACGACATCCTTTTAAATGATCGACTATAACCTCTACTTAATGACCCACCAAGCTCCAACGGCTCGTTCATACGATGCTGGTCAAGTGTGGTGCTAGCAAGAGTATCTGCAACGTTACTCATGTCCACATCACTACCTGCATCATCCCAAAACTCATCATTTAATTTCTTTTTTAATTCATTTTCTTGTTCAGCACTTAATACTTTGCCATGTCTGTCATCATTGTATGACACGTTATGCAACGCCAAACTTCGCATTGCAACAACACGTTCTGCGCGGTCATCAGGACACTTGTTGTATACAGTTAAGAGTGTTGATAAGGTGTGATTACTTACTGTGCACTCACACAATCTATTCATTCCCTCGATATCTATCACATTATGTGCTAGATTCAATGCCTGTAAAATGGTATTCTTACACAGCCCAACGGCTATCTCTGCAGCACCTTTATCACCAATATTATTCTTGGAAATATCTAGTTTCTCTAGTTTTGGGTTACCCTCGAGACATACACGCAACATGGCGCAGGATGCGTCAGTGATCTCGTTACCTTTCAATGATAAGTTGCGTATATTACTGACTTTGAGTGCCTCATACAAGGCACTAGCACCCACATCCCTTACTCTTTGATCCGCTAAACATAAGGAAGTTAAACCACAACATTTACGTAGGGATTTCGCAAAGCATTCAGCACCTATATAGGTAATATGGGGATGCAAAGCTGTTCTAACATCGTCCTTGTCACCGCCTTTAGGCCAACGATTCGATATATTTACTATCTTGATATTGTGATTACGCCGACATAAATCACTTACATATCTCGCTCCAAGATCACTTATTTGGTTTGCACCTAACCACAGTGTATGCAATGACGGGTGCCATCTGGCGCCTTGAGTTAGTTCATTAACGCCTACATCTGTTATTGCATTGTCGTGCAGCATCAGATGCTGCAAGTATATGTTATGTCTCATACTTTTAGCTAATTGGGTAGCAAGTTGATCATCTATGTCTTCACTATTAAGTCTTGCACGAACCATTAAACCATCATTGCGTTTTAACCTCGAGCATATTGTTATGATTGTTTTTCTCTTTTGAGTGGTATGCTTGGGCCATATAGCCTTCTCTCTAGCTATTTGTGATAGTAATGGAACAGAAGACATCTGAGGATGATTGATCTTTGTTAAAAATTCTGATTGTGAAAAATCTTCTGTTAAATCTTTAGTCAAAGAATTTTGATTAAATTTAACATCTTTGACAAGAAGATCATCAACGTACCCGTAAAGCAACATCTTAGCACCTTGACCATCATCTTTACCATTCGAAAAACCTCCTTCTAATTTCTCACGATTTAATCTTCGTTTTTCCATAAATGCTTGTTTACGCAAAAAAGTACTCTTTTTTACGGGATCTACTTCATATCCAATACCAAAGTGTGGAGTACGATACTCTGGTACTAATGACGATGTATCGTAGGGATCTCGCTCTTCTTTCTTCTTGACATCTTTTCCTGACTCGGATGACTCAACTATCGCGCTTTTGTCAGCAGTATCGTGACCACCCCACTCCATTTAAGATCTTATTCTAGTAGACTTGCATCATTTTAATTGTAACAAGTTGACTGTCTGATTCATATACCAATTTCGGCAATTTTTTTCTCCTCGAAAACGGTATACCGGTATGCAATGGGTACCGGTAGCAGTTTCATCATATTTCATGTGTTTAATCCTGTGACGGTGCATTGAGAAGGATTTAGTAGGTATGGCTGTAAGTACGGAAGCAACTGCAGTGAAAAGTGACTTCTTCTTCATCTTGGGAATTCCACACCAAGTCACCGGTACCAACCTAGAATTTGCCAAAAAATTTTACACCCAAAACTTTTTAACAACACCAAAGTCCCTCTAACAACTGTTAGAAATAGATCGCAACTATTGTTGTCAGTTACAGTAACTTGGTTTAGAAATATTCGCTAATTTCCACCGCTTGTTTGTTGGCGCTTCTAAAAGTCGCCGACAAATGAAGTCTAAGCGTCCGCCAGCAATTAGTAGTCTTTTCTTGGTGATCTTGCTGCCCACACTTGTCTTGATACTCATCATCTATGTTTTATATTCATCTTTGATACCATCATCACCACTTCAAACGACTGTTGTTTCTGCAGATAGTAGTAGTGAATCAATAGTAAATAGAAAAGTAACCAAAATGGGAAAAAATTTCTTGTATAGAGCTGCAGAAAATGTAGAAGAATTAGACAATGAAAGAGCTATAAAGTATTTTCGGGAAGATAAAAATCCGGGAGTTGTGGTCTTTTATGCCCCATGGTGTCCGCATTGCATTCATTACGTCAATACATATATTAAATATTCAGATTCGTATCATAATAAGATAAGTTTTTATGCGGTAAATTGTGTTGAATATGCTGAAATATGCAATATGGTGAAGGTTCGCGGGTATCCAACTGTGTTGGCATTCCACGTTGATTCACCTAGCGATAAAGTCAAAACTAATAAGGATATTAAATGGCTTGAACTTGGTAGATCAGAGATAACCAATTATTTGCTTACCTTTCAACCAACTAGTTCTAATCTCAAGCCGAAACAACCAGTGTTGGATACACCAAATAATTTCAGCATTGCTAAAGTTGATAATCAAAATGCATTTATAGAATACTACACCACGACTCAGGGCGGGTTGGCGAGGGAAGCAGAGGCCAAATCCCGATTGAATGATGGTTTAAAATCCTTGAATTATTTACTTGCGGTTGAGAGTAAAATACAATTTGACAAAAAGAAACAAGCTAGTATGATTAGCATACTCACTACACTGCTACCGTTGTTACCTAATGCGCATCATGATACGTACAAACGACTGTTGGAGTGGTTGTCAACGTCAACTATTCCCGCTATTATCAAAGACTGGGACAGTAAATTTACCGAGTTAGTAGAAGTTAGTGACGAGTTTGAAGTATGTGGAATTAGTAAGAAAAATGGGGAAAATGTACACCAATTAACTGGGTTTACGTGTGGACTATGGATGCTAATGCATTACTGCACGGTGCAGAGCGAGGTGGTCGGTGCATCTGCCGTCGATGTGTTGCACATGATATATAGTATAGTACACGACCTCTTCGGGTGCCTGCCTTGTCGGAATAACTTTCTGAGGAGATACGAAGCGTGTGATTATGGCAGATGTCAAATCGTTGATGCCAACGATCACAAGTTGCTTCAATTGTGGCTGTTCCACCTGCATAATAGTGTGACGAATCACGTGTATTATGACCACCTCGGGGAGATACACGACAACACCAACGTCAAGCATGAGTTGATTGCCAAGTATAACAGCGACGCGTTGCTGTGGCCGTCGGTTTCGTCATGCAAAACGTGTCATACAACGCAGAATTATTTAAGTTCACCTGTCGGAGAGATGCAACCCTACGTCGCATACAATCCCAGTATTTGGACTGATAAAGACGTGATTCAGTATTTAAAGCAGTCGTATATATTGTAGAATCATGTATAATATGTCAATATTATTTACAAGTCAACATTGTTTCATCTGCATGAGGTGGTCACTATTACATAAGCGTAGACTTAATAGTTTCGTAAGATAACTGGTCATCTAATGGATTCGTCGCATTATAACTTTCTTGGAGTGATGCATTCAACTTTTCGTACAAACTAGAGTCCTCTTCAGGGATAGGAGAGTTATTAAGACTAGAGGTGAATAATGATTCATGAATCTTTCCGTTTGTTTGACAACATTCGGCGGGTAACTTATGTAACAAACCATGTGCACATGATGCACCCAAAATTCCTTCCCCGCCCCATTGGTTGTTAGGCATTATTACTACTACTCTAACTTCATCTGTCTCACTGTTATATACATAAAATTCTACAGGTTTATCTATATTTGCGTTTAACTCATCATATAGAACGTCTGTATCTTTAAATACTCTTTCTCCTGTCCCTAATAAGTAGTCTTTGTCGGCAATTAATCCTGCAAGCGCAGCTGGTGACTCTGCTTCAACCTCAACAACATGAATAACATGCTCATCTGCCTCGAAATAATTTTCGTGTCGAAGGGTCATACCTAATGCACTCTCTTGATTATCACAACCTCCCCATTGCTTTGTCGGAACAATAACAACATCTCTTTCTACACCCGATTTCACATTAAGCACTTTTAAATGCAACTCTTGATTGATGGAATTCGTTATTATTCCCGGTAGAAGATGAGCATCGAAGGTGTCTAAAATTGTTTTGTTTGCAGATAATATAAAATCAAAAAATGGTATTAGACCCACCGAACTAGCAGGACTAGACGGTTGCACGGCAATTACGCGATAGCCCATCGTTGACGCGCTAGAAGCGTTTCCCATTTTCAAGAAGATCTTATGTGCTCTTTTTGGCAACAACAAAAATTTCAACGGTACGAATACCAGGTGGAACTCAGTGAGTGACTGATTGAGTAGCCGTTGGCGTAGATTCATATCACACTCACCGCATCAATGAAAGCGTTATTTTATCACGTTATTTACAAGAAACAAATGTATCACTTATAGCTGACTTGTATCACCAAGTATGTACCCAGTACCACCTTGTCATGCACAAATTATTGATAAGGTCGCCCTGGAACACGTCTGGAGGATCGAAAAGTATATAATTTAGGACAAGCTAAAAATTTGAAGTTATGATAGAAGCACATGTATCTGTATATGATATTTGCCGCTGCAGAAGCGTGCACGTAACCCACAAGACTTGAGCATTGCGTTGCAATAGCCATAGATGCCCAAAACTCTGCTGATACAATACTATCATGTTGTGTTCTGTGCTTCTCTCTAGCAGGAAATGTGAATATATTTAAATTTCTTAGCCTTTCATCAGTGTGTTTGATGTGGTGAAAATGTGCCATCTCATGCTTGAGCCACTCTTTATCATCAGTCATTATGAATAGATTTTTTTCTTCTGGTTCAATAATAAGACTTGCATTGATAAAATGCATCAAGGAAGCAGCGCCGTATGGCATTACCATGCTACAACCCATGTCATGCCACTCACCAAGACTTATTTCTCCACTTCCAAACCTATTCAATCCCGTGTGAGTGTACCCGCTGCCGTCACTACTCAATTTGGTATGATTCAAGCACCATTCAATCATGTTTGTATCCTTTAAAACACGGTCGTCTTTTCTTATATGGATGGCGGTACACGACATACTCGGGGTGAACTTGGGCTCTTGGTTATAGCGAAAATCATCAACTAAATTTTGTATTTCCATTCGAAAATCAGAGTCAAAACGGGTATAGATTCCAAATATATACTTTGTTGTATCAACGCTGCACTCGAAGGGTGAGGTCCTGGTTGTCTCGGGGGTGATCGTGTACGGGTCTGTGAGCTCAAACGCCACGTTTGTGTGACCTGGATACTCGATCATTTTATCATTGAAACGGTAGTAGGGAAATTTTTTAGATTCCATATCAGTAAACATTTTTCTGGCTTCTTCATCGGATATTAATTTACCATCTGCAGAGGCGCTAGAAAAGTAAGCAACATCTGTATGTACACATTTCCTATCAGGGCATTCACTAATTAACTTAGGTAGTGTGCAATTAGTAGTCGTTAGGAATAAACACTCCCATTTATTAACTAAATCAACACATTCATCTGATGCAGCAAAGGGTGATTCAGATGCTACTAGGCCCGTTCTGGTGCTGTGTATAGTGAAGACCGACATTGGGTAGTGGATTGAACGCATGCCCAAGTTATACAAACGGTTTCCCCAAGTGTCGCCGTCCTCATTCGATACCTCCATAATTCTCTTTTTACACTCTTCCTCAGGTGGAAAATGACGTTGAATCATAAATTTTAATTCAGTTTCTAGTTCAGGATGAACCCTTTGCAGAAGTATCATACTTTGAGTGGGAACAGTGTGCATCTCCTCATAAGTTAATCGTTGACCAAGCTTGGCGTATGTTGGGAACTCAACTACTCTAACAATCCACCATGGATATCGAGAAATACAATTATCCAGATTATTTGTGATTTCCTCGAATAACTGTTCCTCTGAATGTATTAAAATATATTTAATTGAACTATTAACGTGATTTAAGACGTTATCTAATAGATTAATAGTTATTTGAGGTAACACATACTTAGCGAACAAACAATCATTTTCTTCAGCACATTTCGCTTCATAGTGTTTTATTTCCAAAGACTGTAGTTCCTTGTGTATGTGTAAAGATAATGATGTAGTATTGAGGTTCTTCAAGTAATGATGATGCTGATTACTCACGACACTATCAAGACTACGTTGCTTACTTAATCCAATATTGACAAGTAGCAAGTATAATAGAAAGGATAAATAATACATCCTCAATCTGAACTCAGTTACTACGAGTTACAATCACTATATTGCTCTAATTTATCAAGCTATTATTGAAAATAACTATTATTACTTTATTACCACTGCTATTACTAAGTCCACGACAATAAGCGATACTTTCGTACAATATTAGCCTGTTGCTGTAATTTACAAATCTTGGGATATTACGATCCTAGTTTGTGGTACTAGTGGTAATAATATTGTACAAGTTTTCACTTCCTTTTGGGTCTTTTTCATCGGATGCCGCAGTCCCAAAGATCCCCGGCCGGGCCGCGATGTCGGTACTAATTAAAGTTTAACTACTAATATATTTACCGAGATATCCTTCTCCCATTCTACTCTAGCTCTGCCTTGAGCCAGCATAAATGTTCTAAATCGAGTACTTTATTTCAAACGAATCTGAGCTGCAGAGGGCCTGCACTTGTGGAGCAAGAGTCTGTCTGGCGAGACTTATTTCCTAGGATACACAAGTAGTAGTAAAAGGATGCTGCTGCAACTCCTCGTCTGCCTGTGGCTGGCGCTGCTGCAGCGATGTATTGGGAATGGGACATATAGTGGGCCTTATTCGGTGTATACATATGCTGGAGGAGGTACGAAATGTGAATGTAAAGGTGTTACATCTCCACTTAATATTTTTTGTGATGGTAATCCGGCAACAAGTGCGGTATTGAAAACACCAGTTGCCATGTACTTGTTCGACTCAAATTTATATATAGCAGATACAAATAATAATCGAATTCGTAAAATTGATGGGGTTCATGAGAATATAACAACAGTTGTAGGTGACCCATCATGTACTGCCACATCTACTGGTGCGTATGGTGGTGACAATGAAGTAGCAACAAGTGCAAATGTTAAACTGAATGAACCATCTGGTCTCACTATAGACAATGCAGGCAATATGTACATAGCTGACACATTTAATAACAGAATAAGGAAGGTGACTTATCAAACTGGTATCATATCTACAATCGCTGGTTCTGGTGCGACATCAACAAGTTGTTCCTCAATACTAGATCAAAAAACAAACGTCAATGCTACATTAGTTCAATTAAACAATCCTTCAGGAATAGCGCTGAACACTGACCAAACCGAGTTATACATCGCCGACAAATGCAACTTAATAATTCGCAAAATAGACTTATCAACTAATGTCATTACAACTTTAGCAGGTTCTGGTAGTACTGGCGCTATTGGTTCTGGTGCTGCAAATATCGTTCCGATTAATTTCCCTACCGGCGTTGCCTTAGATACGAGTAACAATGTGTATATAGCTGAACGACTCAATAGAATATTAAAATTTGATGCTGCAAGTAATACGATATCTACTGTCGCAGGCGCCTCTGATGGATCAACCGCAACCAGTTCGGATATTGGAGACAATGGCGCAGCCACCTCTGCTTATTTAAGGCAACCATTCAGCGTTGCTGTCGCTAACTTTGGTACCTCTGTAGAGTTGTACATCGCGGACTCGAAGCAAAATAGAGTAAGGAAAGTAGGAGTTGACGGCATTATCTACACCATCGCCGGTGATGGGACCAACACCACGACCACCAACTCCACGGTATACGATGGTGATTCTGGTACTCAAGCACAATTTACAAGTCCAAAAGGAGTTATTGTTGACACGGAAACAGGTTATGTATATTTTGCCACTAACAGCAACATTGAACTGCTTCAGACCGCACCCACCTGCTCGCCCACATTTTACCCATCAAATCCTACGTTTACTCCTAGCATAGCTCCGACTTTTACTCCAACTTTTATTCCAACTGATAGACCAACTCGTGCATCAACACCCACGTATAGACCCACTACACCAACAGATACTCCAACTGTAAGGCCATCCTCAGCGAAACCAACAACCGCGAGTCCAACCATTAAGCCAACGACTGCGAGTCCGACTATTACGCCAACAGTAATGCCAAGTGCACCAACAGTGACGCCTACTGTTATCCCTACATCGATACCTTCAACAGCAAATCCAACGGGGCAACCATCTGCACAGCCATCCTCACAGCCTTCATTATCGCCCAAGGTCATAGGACCTCTAGCAACAAACTTACTCGGCAACTCCTGGGATAGTAACGTGGTCAAAGCCAAAGCGCAGTACTACCTTGGTGCATACATCGTATTCTTCTCGGCTATTTTCTTCGCATTAATAATCATTGACAGATGCAACATATGGGACAAGACACGCACTGCTTTGTACGACTCTTCTTTTGATTCGGGTATTCATTTGCCAAGCTTTTCAACGACTAAATCAAGGCATGAAGAAGAAATTCCAAGACCAGAACAAGACCCAGATAAAGCGAGAGTGAAACGGTTAAGCAAGCTCATGCGGTGTGACAAGCATATTGCAGATGAAGAAATGCGCAGTCAAGATGACTTAGCGGATAAGGATATCACAGACGGCGTGGTCTCTGATTCCAAGGTATTCTCGCTTCAAAAGCAAAGATCTTTAGTGAAGCAGAAGTCACAGAGACTGTCCGAGTCTGGAAATGCGTCATTCATGTCATCTATTACCAACCGGCTCAACAAGGTGGTGTCGTACTCCAAGTCCTACCACAAGTATCTGCAGCAAGAGAGGACTCTCTTGAACTGTGCGCCTATTATCTACCCAGAGGGCTTCAAGCTCAGCATACCTATGCTGTTCACCATACAACTTCCACCTGGTATGTACGAAGACTTCGTGATTCATCTGTGCAACAACCACACACTCATCGGCTCATTCTGGGCTTGTAAAGGTTCCTTTTACAGCAGAAATGGTCGCAGATATGTCTTTACCGTGCAAAATTGTTTATCATTTTTTCTAACGTCTTTTAGTAATTGTTCCTTGAACCTTTATGGTCTTGGTGATCTATTCACTAACATGGCTGACGTACTCATTATATCACCGGTATCGCTGTCAGCAGGTGAAATGGTTCGCTATTTATATGTATTACAACACCTGGATCACACCCCTGACTCGCTGGCCGAGAAGTTGGCGTCGTTTCCCATCTTACCGCGTCTGATGGTCATGCTCTTGTTCGTTGGCGGGATGGCCTTGTTGTTCCTGTCTTCTATGTTCACTTACAGTGCGAACAGCACCGGTATTATTACGCAATATGTAACACAGATCTTGTTGGTTACTTTTGTCTACGAGATAGTTGTAATGATGATGAAGTTTGTGTCTCATTATCACCTCAATGTGTCGCTGTTCAATGTATCCGTTATTAATATTGGTATCCGTTACCTTGAAATTATTCTGCGACATGGGTTGAAAGAGAACATCGACTACTTTGTAAATATCAAGACTTTTGGCACCTTGCGGATTGAGTACGTGGTGGATATTAACTACGCAGTGAAGAAAGGATGGATAGCAAAACCAGTCGGTAGCCAAGGTGAAACAACAAATCCCGTACACAATCCCGTGCACGTGGTGAGTGGTGACCAAGCCAAGGAAATTGAGTTAGTCGAAGAGAATCAAGAGGATGAAATGGACCTTTATGGGACCTACAATGTAACGGATGACAACGTGGTATACGACGAACAAGAGCGTTTCAGCATTCGTAATAGTGTTGCCAACCCACTATTTCAGGCTGCAGATACTAGTAATGAAGTGCAAGATAACGAAGTTGCAGATGCAGTTGCAGATGATATGTTTGAGGACGTGTTCGGTGATGACACACGGGATTTAGGGATAAGTGAAGAGGAATTAGCAACAGAGTTTGAAAATTATCGTCTTCAATTACTGAGTGCTAACCGTCGTGGCAGCGGCGGCGACGGTACTGAGGATGCCGAGCCATTGTCCTTTGAAGAGTGGAAGCTACGCAAATTTAAACAAGGAACAAGAAAAAGTTTTGTTGAAAAATATGCATTTTTTGAAAAATTAAATGCAGCCAAATCCCGTCCAACGTCCCGTCCAACGGCCAAGCCAGCCTACATGGACTCCTTCAAGAAGAGCAACGTGCTGCAGATCAAGTCACGACCAACAAAAAAATTCTCCTAAATATTGTAATTTTGTATAATTGATTATATACTTCTTATATGGTTATTATTTGTTTTCTTGAGCGGTCCAACGACTCTATTCGGCCTAAATATCACTTTATAGTCTAGAAATGTGAGGGCCACACGGCAACGTGCGTATGCGAGGTACCGGTATCAAGGCGACACCCGGATGATGCAACCAGAGTATGAGCGAATCAATGCGTTAAGTTGCTCTTTGGAGGGCATGCGAATATGTGGTCTCCTACGCAGAGCGATCTCATATAGTCGTTAGTTCCTCTACATTGCACTGAGGGCCGCTGGATCTTTCTCAAAAAGGCAAATCAAGGAAAAACCTTAGTGTGGTAGCAGTTAGAAAAGTTTTGTTGCAGTTTAGTGGCGAACAGTTCATCTGATTATATTTATCGTTTCAACGATGATTTCAATACATTCGCTTTAGTGTTTCTACCTGATAAGTAATGAAGAAGGGATTCGTAACAACGAAAGATACCGAGGTTCTTTCCTTATCGTCTCCATCGAGTGGATTGCAACGCGATAAGTCAGTTAGTCTCGAGTTTGAATCTATGATTAATCTCTCGCGTCAAAATAGTGATTTATCGTTTATGTCGATGTCATCAAAGGATAAAAGGAAAACAGTATTACTACAAGATAGTAATGACTTTGATAACAATCCAATCACAGACTTACCCTCTCTTGATACCTTCGACAATGTCGGCGATTCTCCCAGAATACTAAGACGAACATCACATGATAACATGAGTATCCTTGAGTTTGCATTCCAGCCCTATAGTGATAAGAAATTCGAACCAGGAATCCAAGCATCATTAAGTACAGATATTTTGGACTCGTTCAAAGATAATCCATGTTTTGACATTAATAACATCTTCCGAAACGACTCAATGGATGACGGGAATTTCGGGCAGATCACTGTTGGTGCAGATTCGGATGATAACAATCTAAGCGAAACAGAATATTTTCGGTCTGATACAACGGATCATGAGAGAGAAAAAAAGAAACAGAAAACAGATAAAATTACAAAACATAAAGCTGCGAATGATACCGATAGTAAGAGTCCCAAGAGTTTGAAGCCCAACCCCAGACAGATCACCCTCGTCCACAACACAGACTTGTATGCACACCCGGAGGATAAAGATACCGAGAGTATGGGTAATGACAACGCGCAGGCACAACTGTCTTACGCCTCAGATAGCGCGTATAACAATACATATAGTCTGCACGCAGATAAAACCGCCTACAATAATCGAGGTAAATACCGGTGTGGTCGATGTGGTAAATTAAAAAATAATCATGAATGTGAATATGAAGAAGCTTTAACATGTGACAAAGGAATACAAACACTTGCAACAAAGATATTGATCAACGAGAAAGGTAATAACTTGGAGATCACTGACCGCATTATGATAATCAACACCCAACGAGTGTCAATACAAGACGAAACTTTCTCAACAAATATTCACAGACAATATGGGTTTGGTATTGATACTTCAACAGCAACAAGACCCTCAATAGCCGATACTTTACCTAATATAATAATGCCTGCAACTTCTGCATCTGCCACGTTTACCCGCAAGATAGGCAACTTAGCACCTGGTTGCTACTTTGCACGTGATTCAAGTGGTCAATATTACCATGTTGATGATGAAGGTGTAAGTACCAAACTAATTACCATTGATGAAAATAGGTTCCTTGGACTTGATGGTAAAACGTATGTCAATGCCACAGGTGGCGCTGTGGCACCCAACAAAGCCAAGTGAAGTTACTCGTAAGAATAATACGAGTTTCTAAATTTCTTTATATAGATGTATATGTATGTGCGCGTAAGTAGTTCAAAGAAAGTTCAAACAATAAATTTACAAATTGTATAAAATAACTATATAAAACTCTATTCTTACTTCACTTTGTCAACACTTTTAAGGAGCATTTATTCTCTTGTAATGCGTCAAAGAAGGGATTAGATCCCACTACACGGCTAGTAAGTGCACGAAGTTCATCATATAACACTGTCTTTGCTATCCAATTATGTGGTATCACATCAATCCCTTGCTCCGCAGCAAGCAAGGTTCCGATCATCCAACTACGGCATACGTTGTCACCGCCAGCGGTTATATTAGCCCGCACAGCACTCTCGTAAGACCTAAATACTCGTAAATTATATAACGATGCAATGAGTACTGCCGGCAGATTACCGTTCAATCCAATAGATTCAACTACTACAGAAAATGGACGATTCAAGTTCTCGCGGTAGACTTGGTCTAACTCACGAATGTAAGCCTTCTCTTCATCGGTTACCTCCGCACTATGATATGCCCATAACATTGCCTCATTAATGGTGGAACCAAGGATAACTTTTTCTAAGATTCTACCGAATAATTTAGCAGCATAACGAACTTTACTATTGTCCTGTGTAATACAAACTATACTATCTAACTTGTCTAACATTATAGGCGATCCGCAATATCTTGCAACAATTATTGGGACCTTACTAACTACAGAAAATTGATTATCATCTACTTGACTACAGTCACTCCATGATAATCCATTATCCCTCATTTCTCTAAATCGCTTACTACTTCTATTCAACCGACCATCATATGATTTATAAAAATTATATATTTCATTCCGACATAAATCTAAATCAACATAACCTTCAGTAGATGTACTGACAAATAATGGTAATGCCTCATCACCATATGGACTTAATCTTCCAGTTTCATAAGTGTAAAATTTACTACATGAAGGAGTAAAGAACTCAGGGACACATTTAGACTCTTTGATCAAACCATCAATCACTGTTTGATCGTATATCCAATGAAGCGGCATAGTTGCAGCGTCCGCAACAAACCCACCAAGTATAGCTGCTCGAGCTCTTTCACGATACATGGCTGTCGACACAGATTCTTTCTTGGATAAACCTGTCCCCATCTTAACTTGCAAGAGAAACTATCTCACACTCCCCTTCGACCAAGACTATTTAATTTCCTCGCTCAAAAATTATTTTTGGAACCCGCGGTACTTCCTACCACTTCCTACCATCCCGAGGAAAGAACTTCTGATAACAGTATTGGATCACTTCTATCGACGTTATGTCTACTGCGCGAGTAAGTATGTACCCAGTTAGCTTAACATTAATTAATTTCTCTTTTTACACGACTCTAAAGGTCATGCCGGCCCGCGGCCCACTCTCAATCACCCACCATACCCGAGCTCTTTACCCCCAAAGAAGTGCTATAATGGAGGGTGAGGGCGAAGTAAATGTATTGGAGGAGATGCATATCAAGCCACTTGGTGGTGGGCAAGAAGTGGGAAGATCATGTGTGCTTTTACAGTTTAAAGGTCGCACTATAATGTTTGATTGTGGAACTCATCCTGGAAAGCGAGATGAGACATCATTGCCTTACTTTGAAGAGATTGAGGATCCAGCTGACATTGATATTATCCTGGTTACACATTTTCACATTGATCATAGTGCAGCATTACCATATTTTACAGAAAAAACCAATTTTAGAGGACGAATATTTATGACACATGCAACCAAAGCAGTAATCAAGCTTTTATTGAGTGATAATTTGAAATTACAAGAGAAACCATTATATAGTGAACAAGATATCAAAAAATGTATTGACAAAATTGAGGTAATTGATTATCATCAATCTATAGAACACAGGGGTATAAGATTTACAGCAACAGCTGCTGGTCATGTGTTAGGTGCTGCAATGTTTATGGTAGAAATTGATGGTCGACGAGTATTATATACAGGAGATTACTCGATGGAAGACGATCGGCATTTAATAAAAGCAGAGTTGCCGTCGTCTCTATCACCTGATGTATTAATTGTTGAATCTACATTTGGTAATACGAACTTGGCAAGTAGTATGGAAAGAGAAGCATTATTCACTGCAACCATTGAGAATATTGTTTCCGTTAGAGGCGGGTCGTGTTTGATCCCGGTCTTTGCACTTGGTAGAGCACAAGAATTACTATTAATTTTAGATGATTACTGGGAATCATGTCCTCATCTTGCTGATATTCCAGTGTTTTATGCCTCACAAGTTGCATCCAAAGCCTTGCGCATATACCAAACCTTTATTAATATGATGAACTGGCACATCCGGTCGTTAATGGATGTCCGTAATCCCTTCAAACTGCGCCACATCAGTCATATGAAGGACAATGAGTTCGACACCGTTGGTCCATGTGTAGTCATGGCTAGTCCCGGTATGTTACAGTCTGGTGTATCCCGACGACTACTAGAACGTTGGTGTGATGACGAACGTAACGGTGTTATTATAGCCGGTTACACTGTTGAAGGTACACTTGCAGATGATTTATTAGAAGGATGTACCGAGATCAAGTGTATTGATAACAAGGTTAAACCACGTCGATGTCAAATCGAACATATTTCCTTTGCAGCACATGTAGATTTCCAGCAAAATACTTCATTTATTCGCAATGTGAAACCAGATCATATTATATTAGTACATGGACGTAAAACAGGAATGAGAAACTTAAAGAAGGAATTAGATCGGGATATTGCGAATAACTGGGAGTTGACCAAGAACGGGCAGCGGGTGAGTGTCACTATGCCTGAGAACAAACAGTTAGTTAAGTTACCATTTCGTAAAATTGTTACCGCGGATGTTATTGGTGCAGCAGCAAGTCAATTATTAACAACAATCTCTACAAATGATAGTAACACAGCTATTGATGAGGTAAATAGTACCAGTAAAATGTTAGAACTACCTAGTAGTAGTATATTAGTAACTGAAAACTTTATATCAAAAGTTGTAACAAGTGATGAACTAGCTGCTTATACCTCGTGTCGGTTAGGTCGTATCACCCAACGAATGTTGGTCCCAATCCCTTTAGGTGTTGATTTCAATCAATTACTAGGTAAAACAAAAGATGATAACAAAGAGTTATTAGAGTTACTTCTTCCTTATATCACTGAACTTTTTGATAATGTGGTACTGAATACCGGTGGTAACAGTAATAGTAGTGTAAAAAAAGCAGGTCGAAGTATAAATACAGGACAAGTAGCAAAAATAACAATACATAACCAAGTATCAATATCACTCGGTGATAACCTAGGCAACGCAGTAGTTGAGTGGGTTGCATCCCCAATGGCTGACTTGATTGCCGATAGTATAGTAGGTGCATTATTACAAATATTTTCAGTACCATCAATATTACGTCAAACAATGAATGGTAAACGTCGTAAACCAGCTCCTTCTACATTGCTAGAGTCCAAGGATGGCGATGATATGGAGGTGGATATAGTTGAAAGCAAGGCACAGTTCAAGCTAACACTTGGTGAGAATAACAGTGATAGTAATACCGTTAAAAAAATGAAAACAGGTCAAGTTGATCCAAGTATAAAGATAGAGAAAGAGTTGGTGGATCACAACGGACCGGATGGTGGACGCAAATTAACACTGTTAAAAGAAAAAATATTAAAAAATAACGCCAATAAGAAGCTGTTTGGTAGTATTGAGCTGAATAGTGATCTAACGAAACTTATCTTCCGAGGAAAAGAAAATTCTAAGAAATCAGTAGTAGTACCAGAAGCATTTGTATTTATCTTGTGGAATGAACAGAGTGTGGATCAACATGAGGCGGTGGTGCAGAGTGCCGATGACAAGTTCCGGGAAACGGTATTAAAAGTACTTGGTAATTTGGCATAAGATGTAATTATTTAAACAAATTAATGTTTATAAATGGTTATTGATACTTACTTACTCACGGAATAACCGTTGGGATTCTGTAATTGCCATGCCCAAAGATCTTGACACATTTGATCCAATCCTCTCTTAGCAACCCAACCAAGTTCACTTGCTGCTTTCTTAGTATCGGCATAACACACAGCAATATCACCTTCACGTGGTGGTCCTATTTCATAAGGAAGTGGTCGACCAGATGCTTTCTTCATTGCTTCAATCATCTCAAGTACACTATTACCTTTACCAGTACCTAAATTAAATACAGAATACTTTCCATGGCCATTTTTTTCTTCTTCCATGAATTGTAATGCAGCTAAATGTCCCTCAGCTAGATCCATTACATGCACATAATCCCGTACACCAGTACCATCAGGAGTAGCATAAGTATTACCAAATACAGTCAATTTTGCACGTCTACCAATAGCTACTTGAGATACATAAGGCATTAGATTGTTAGGGATACCATTGGGATCTTCACCGATCCTTCCTGAAGGATGTGCACCAACAGGATTAAAGTATCGTAATGTAACAACACTCCATGGATTACTAACAACCGAAGTGGATTTCTTGCTTGTCATAACATCCTTTAATATTTCTTCAATCATATATTTAGTGCGACCATATGCATTTGTAATACCTAATCCAGCAATAGAATCTTCAGTAATTGGAACCTCTGCTGAACCATATACTGTTGCAGATGATGAGAATACAAAACGATGACAATCATACTTATCCATCAATGATAATAAATTTAATGTTGATAATAAATTGTTGTGATAATATAACAAAGGTTTCGCTACACTTTCTCCTACTGCTTTTAATCCTCCAAAATGTATACAAGCTTGAAATGGATTAGTTTGATCACGAAAGACATTTTCTAATGCACTTATATCACACAAATCAACATTGTAAAATTGTAATTTATTACTATCACAACCTGTTATCTCTAACACTCGTTTTAACGACTCCTCGTTTGAGTTGACAAGGTTATCTATAACTGTTACCTCATATCCTTGCTCCAACAAACATATTATCGTGTGTGAACCTATATAACCTGCCCCACCAGTTACTAGGATTCGATTCTTTTCATTTCTACTTGTATGCATATATTGAGTGCCTCCTCCAACTGCTGCCATTGTCGTGTAAGAAAATAACAGCAGAAAGAACGCTATCAATGTTTGCATGAAATTTTTTGAAGTAAAAATTGAAGTGCAAAACTCGTAAGGCAAGGCCGGATGACGCGCTGGTCCACCTGCAATTAAAATATTTATATTCGTCAAAGAATATATTTAATATTGTCGTTACTATTGTATTATGACACTTACATTTAATAAACTAACCACCTATTTTGGATGACCATTCTTTAGTTATTCAATATCCATCTAACCAAAGTAAATATTGCACTATACACAACAAGCTTGTTAACTGTAGACTATGGTTGTTTCTTTAACATTTAAATCTTTAAAACAAATTTTGGAAATAAAAATGCGGTCCCAAAAGCAGCTGCTATATTGGAATTTTAAAAAAGATGGCAGCTGGCAGCTGCCAGCAACTGGCAGAGGTAAAAAAAGTGAAGAAAGATAATGGCGCAAACATTCTCTTGGGATCAAGTGCAAGAAATGATGACTGTTATGAAGAATAAGATGCTCGACACAATACGACCAGCCATACAACCATTAATACAAAGACTTGATTATGTCGAAATAAATGTAGCTTTATCAAATAACAAATTGGCTATGTTGCCCACAAAGTCATTGAATGCAACATTAGACTCTATTAGCACCATAGTGAAAGTACCTTTAATGAATGGTGGTGATCCTTTATCAGGGTACCCGCGTTGTATGTATTCTCTAGTGGTTGCAGGAAATGAAAAACTTCCTAATGATTCCCAAAATACATGGAATGCTGGGAAGTCACTGGCATTAATCCGTGAATACGACCCTGGTTATGAAACAGATGGCAATGATTCTTATGGACCTGCAAGAAAGCGGCGAATGGTGTTAACTACGCATCTTGGCGTTACCACGTACCAACTGAACTCAGATGCAATTGTTTAGGTACTATTCCTGAAGAAATGAATGATGGATAAATATATTACGAATAAATAAAATGAATATGATAATAAGAATAACGAATGACAAAATGACAATACCTGCACGAACAAACAAGTTGTGGATTTTAATTATGTACTATTGTTGTTACTATTGTATTTATGACACTTACATTTAATAAACTAACCAATTTATTTTGGATAGA
>JACCDO011024754.1_pt1 | contig 24038 bp, 22 predicted proteins | sample 7446101 | NCBI WGS metagenome assembly JACCDO01 (sample SAMN15323440, study PRJNA562643) | freshwater metagenome | isolation source: river surface water | place: USA:Blue River Watershed | collected 2017-08-16
CCTGGCTACCACATCTGCGGATACCGCCGCCTCGTCCTTGGATAGGTTGCATGAACTGGCTGGGAAGATGGCGGTTGAGGTGGATAGTGCCGCCTTCCCTGTTGCTGGTCGCAACGGCCAGGCTTACATGGAGGCTGTAGCCGCCTGCCAACCGCAGGCGGTTATTGTGTCGGTGCCAGATCACTTGCATGCGGAGATCGGTATGCCGCTAATAGAGAGCGGGTTGCATTGCCTGATGGTCAAGCCAATGGCAACCTCGATGGCCGAAGCCCGGGCATTGGCCTATGCCGCACGGGCTGCCGGCGTGGTTGCGCAGGTAGAGTTTCACAAGCGGCTAGATGAGTCCAATATTCTGTTGCGCGATACCATCCGCTCTGGGCGTATCGGCAAGCCCCTTTACGCGGTGATCGAATACAGCCAGCAAAAGCGTATTCCGCGTGATATCTTCCGCGCATGGGCGGCGCGCTCTAACGTTTTTCAATACCTCGGCGTGCATTATGTCGATCTGCTTTACTACGTCACTCAATATCGTCCGCTGCGGGTAACCGCTTGGGGCCAGCATGGCTATCTCAAGGAAAATGGACTGGATACCTGGGATGCCATCCAGGCGGTCATCGAGTGGGGAACAGGGCAGGCCGATAAGTTTGTATCCACCCACATCACCAACTGGGTGGATCCGGACGAGACATCAGCCGTATCCGATCAGAAGATTAATGTGGTTGGCACACATGGACGCTATCAGGCAGACCAGAAGCATCGTGGCGTGCAGCAAGTTTTGGATGGAAAGGGAATGCAGGATATTAATCCGTACTTTTCCACAATTTATGGGGGGGTGGGTGAGCCGCAGCGATTTTCAGGTTACGGCATTGCTAGCGTGCGCCAGTTTATTACCGATGTCTTGGCTTTCCGTGCAGGTGAATGCGACTTGGCGTACTTGAATGCTGCTCGTCCGTCATTCGAGGCGGGGCTTATCTCAACAGCGGTGGTGGAGGCGGCGGCACAGAGCCTCAAACAAAACAGCAAGCCTGTGGAAATCAGCTATGAGTAATTTGGAAAAAACGTATGACCCCAATGTAAGGTTCATTGACTACGAGGAGTTGGTAATTTTTAGCCGGGCGGTATTGACTGCAGCCGGGCTCGACGCTTATTCGCTCGATGCAGTGGTAATCGGACTGTGTGAGACATCCCTTCGCGGTGTCGATTCCCACGGGGTTCGACTGTTGCCCCACTATGCGAGGTCATCCGTCTCGGGGCGCAAGAATCCCAAGCCTGAGTATCGTTTTTTTAAGACATTTCCGGGGATAGGGCATCTGGATGCCGACAATGCCTTTGGCCATGCCGCCGGAATGAAGGCGATTGACTTGGGCATGGAAATGGCACAGTCGCAGGGGTTGGCGGCGGTCGCGGTCTCCAATTCCAGTCACCCGGGGGCAATGGCCAGCATGGCCTTGCGAGCTGCTCGCCTAGGCTATGCGGCCTTTGCATTCACGCATGCCGACTCTCTGGTGTTGGCCCATAACGGTACGCGTCCCTACTTCGGCACGAACCCCGTTTGTTTTGCGGTACCCCGCAAGGAGCAGGAGCCCTACTGCCTGGACATGGCATCCAGTGTTATTCCGTGGAACCGGCTGCTGATCCATAAGAACAATAGCCGACCCTTGCCGGAAGGTGTTGCCGCCGATGCGAACGGCGCGATGACGACAGATCCACAAAAGGCAACCTGCCTGCTGCCAACAGGTACCTACAAGGGGCATGGCCTCGCATCGATGGTCGAAGTATTGTGTGGCGTTTATACAGGTATGGCGTTTGGACGTTCCATACCCGCAATGTATAAAGCACCCATGACTGAGCCGCGATATCTCGGCCAGTTTTATATGGTGATGCGCGTCGATGGGGTAATCGACGCGGCTGAGTTTGCCGAGCGGATGCAACAAATGACTGACGAGGTCCGGGCCGAGCCAAGCATACCCGGCGAACAGGTAATGTTGCCGGGCGATAAGGAAGTGCGCGAAGCACAGCGACGTCGCCTTGAGGGCGTGCCCCTCGACGCGGCAACGGTAAAAGGCTTCGAAGAGCTTGCCGCTGAATTCGGCATCCCGCTAAAGCTGATGCGTTGAGTGGCAGCCCGCCCCCTCTCTCCCACCCTCTTTATAGTTGAGGGTTACGCGGACATTCCTTGGCTTAGGTCCAACCTGTCGGAAAACGGAGTAGTCCTTGCCCTGACACCGCAGGCCCAGTCACAACTTCAGGGGGCGCAGGTTCCCCATGCGAATACCCTGGAATTTTTCGGACAAGAAGGGCACCACATGGTGCTGGAAACGTCCGAAGCCATGGTGGGGAAACTCTCCAACGCCTTTCAAGGCGTAAACCGCCCCCCAGTCAGGGCTGCCTTTGTCAATCTATTGTCTTTCAGCTTACGTTTCAGGCTTCGTTACTGGCTTGCCATGCTGCATATCGTTGATCGAGCATGTAAGCAGTTTGGTTCGAAGGCACTCATCCTCTGCACTAGTGCGGATAACTCGCATGCCGAATCTCTTGCCCCGTTGATGTCGGCCTATGCAAGCGCCAACGGGCTGGAGTATCGGCAGAGGCGTGAGGCGCCGCACAAATTTTCTGGATTGGCGTCCTCCACGCCGGCATGGTTGGACGGCGTGTTGTTTGAGCTCTCGTTTTGGTGGGCACGGAGGCGGTTCAAGGGAAGGCATCCCGTCATGGCGGCCGGCCCTACCTACGGTATGCCGAACTTGGTTTCCAGGATGCGGCAGGCGTTAGTTTCTGCACCAGTGCTGTATCTGACTTCCAGCCCCAAGTTTGTTAGCGGTTGCATAAAGCAGATATTGCAAGGCCAAGTTTCGGTATTCTGGAATACGCGAGCCTTTCTGAATAGGGACGAGAGGAGTCTTGTTGACCGGCAATTGCGCGCAATGGGTGAGCAGGTATGCGAGATACCCAAGTCTGAGCGAGATCGCTTTACCTGCAATGGCGTGTTTTTGGGAGATTGCATCGAGCGTTTCCTGCTGGATGATCTGGTCGGGGAAGCAAAGCAATTGCATGCCGAGGCCAAGGGAATTGAACGTATTGCCGAAAGCCTAAAGCCCATGCTCGCGGTGTCTCAGCATGCGCTGGGTCAGCATGGGGCGCTCGGAGAGATTTGTCAGGCAAAAGGTATTCCCTCCCTCTTGGTGACACATGGCTCTCATGTTCCGCAAGACGATACTTTTGCATACAAGGAGTGGTCTTCGCATGCCAAGACGATATTTAATGCAAACTTTGGGCGCGTTGCCGTTCAAACACCATGGGCCGAAAAATTCCTGCGCCAGCAAGAAACGTTGGCCAAAACCTTGCAATCCGGTCCCTTGTTGTTTGCAGCCCCTAGTGGTAGGGGCGGTGACCGGGCCGAATGGCGGAAAAAATGCTACGGGATCACGCCAAATTCATCGAATTCATTTGTGGTGCTGCATGCAGGCACACCCAAGCCTTGGTCGTCGTTTCGTCCATGGGTTTACGAGACAACAGACGAGTATTTGCAAAACATCAACGACCTGATCGCGGCAGCGGAGCAGGTGGCCGGCATCCACGTTGCCATCCGCTTTCGCCCTTCTCCCAGCCTGACGCTGAAGGCTTTCAAGTCGCTGATTAAGCCGTCACCGATCGCTGCAATCTATACCGAGGGTGTGTTCACAGATTATCTACGTGGCGCAGACATGCTGGTCAGCTATTCTTCCACCACGATTGAAGAGGCCCTGCAAAATGAGGTGCCAGTCCTGCTCTATGATCCGGATGGTAAGTACCATCACTTACCAGGCCAGCGCTTGCAGCCTGGTAAGCCTGCCGTGCCAGACACCGTCTATCATGTCGACAATCGGGCAGAATTGGGTTGGGCGCTCACGCAGCTCGCTGGTTGGCGTGGCCAGTCGGCCGGGCGGCAGGAGGGTCCGGATTGGTCGCGGCATCGATTGCCCGTCCGGCCTATGCGCGAATGCCTTCTCGAATTAGGAATACCAGAAAGTAGCCTGAAGAAAAATGAATAAACTGTGTTCCATTATCATCCGCACCAAGAACGAAGAGCGATGGATTGGCTCCTGCTTGCAGGCAGTATTTGGCCAGAACTACCCCAACTTCGAGGTGATCCTCGTCGATAACGAAAGCACCGACCGCACGCTTGAAAAGGCAGCGCGCTTTCCTGTCAGGCAGGTGGTGAGCATCAGTCGCTACCTGCCCGGAGCTTCGTTGAATGCAGGTATTCGTGCCTCTTCCGGAGACTACATCGTCTGTCTGTCCGGGCATTGCATACCGGTGAATGAGCACTGGCTGGAAACGCTTGTTAGAACGCTGGAGGAGAGCGAGACCTACGCAGGCGTCTATGGCCGTCAGGAACCGATGGCATTTTCTACACCAGCCGACAAACGGGACCTGCTGCTGGTATTTGGGCTGGACCGGCGCGTGCAGCAGCGCGACAGTTTCTTTCACAATGCTAACTCAATTCTGCGTCGCAGTCTTTGGGAGCAAATTTCTTTCGATGACGAGGTGACCAATATCGAAGATCGAATCTGGGGCCAGCAGATGCTGAACCGCGGGTATCGGCTGGTCTATGAACCGGGGGCGAGTGTGTATCACTATCACGGTATCCACCAGAATGGCAATGCCGAGCGCTGCAGTAACATTGTACGTATCATTGAAGAAATGCAGACGGGGCAGCAGCAACGGGTGAAGCTAGACCCGCACCGGTTGATGGTGGTTGCCCTGATTCCGGTTCGTGGGAGTGATAGCGTGATTGGCGGCCGGCCCCAGTTGGCTTACACCATTGATGCGGCGCGTGCCTCGCGCTATGTCGATCGCGTCTTCGTCACGACAGACAATCCAGATACGGCAGCGCTTGCGATTTCACTGGGAGCGGAGTGTCCGTTTCTGCGTCCCGAGCACCTGTCGCGTGACTATACGGGCATTGAAGCGGTCATGGCAGACGCCATTCATCGCTTGGAAGATGGCGGTGTATTTCCGGACCTTGTCCTTTATCTTGAAGAAACATTTCCGTTCCGGACGGCGGGGCTAATTGATCGTATCATCGACCATACCCTAGAGGGTGGTTTCGATACTGTATTAGCTGGTCGTCGGGAGAGTGGTTCTCTGTGGCAGGAAGATGATGCCGGTGATTATGCCCGCATCGATAGCGGGGATGCGCCGCGTAGCTATAAGGAGAAGTCATTCATCGGTTTGAAAGGGCTGTGCTGCGTAACCCATCCGGAGTTCTTGAGGCAGGAGCGCTTGCTAGGCAATAAGGTCGGGATTTATACCGTAAGTCATCCTCTTGCGGGGCTTGAAATAAGGGAGGCATCGGATGTGACTTTGGCCGAGCCTTTGCTTAAGCTGTTTGGCACCGAGATCGATGTTGGAAAATAAGGCAATAAGGACTTAAAGAGTTTGCGCGTCAGTCCTTGTCATGGAGGTCACCGCGCGTGGACAATTAGGCGCTCTCTTCTGGTGCGGTGCTTGCCTCGCCTCCGATGATTCTCTCTTTCAGGCTGCAGTAGTAAAGCAGCCCTTGGTAGGCGCGATAGTCTTGCTTGGTAAGGAAAGTCATTTGACGCATCACGCCATCCATATTCTTGTGGATGGTTTGCCCCAGCGCATTAGGAAAAATCTCTTCTTTTGTGACATTCTGCTTGGCCAGAGTCTTGAACAGCCTGCCCAATCGCTCGTCCAGCGCTGCGGTTTCGATACCCGCGAGTCTTGCTTGCTTCCGAGCCGACACGGCCACTTCCTCAACCTGAAGCATCTCAAAGGTATCGCTCGGCTGGAAATCTTAGGTCAACTGTTTAATAAGCTTGCGGAAATCCTTGCCGTTCTCCCGGGCGCTGACGACTTTACGACCAAATACCCCCGAATTTGATAGCATTGCAACCTGAACACTTTTTGCCTGCGAGAGTGTTGAGTCCGATGCTTTTGTCCGTGATTCTGCGGTTAGCTGCGGTCGGTTATTTCTGTCGTCGTTCGATTAATTCCTCAAAACGAACCCAGTTATTTTATGAATGATCAAGATACTGCCATTAAGCTAGTCTTCTTTGAGATACTGCATTCCTACGATGCATTTGAAAAGGTCGGCTCGTGATGGCACTAACGGTGCTGGACTGCACGTTTCGGGACGGTGGCTACTATAACAATTGGGATTACGACCAGAAAACGGTCGAGGGTTACCTCTCTGCCATGTCTCGTGCTGGCGTCGATATTGTCGAGATCGGTTTTCGTATGCCGCCCCAGTCTACATTTTTGGGCCCTTTTGCCTACTCGACGGATCGTTATCTCCGAACCCTGCCGATCCCGGGCGACATGACGGTCGCAGTGATGATCAATGCCGACGACTTTATTGGTGAAGATCCTACGGATATAGGCAGAGTGAATGCGCTGTTTTCTCCGGCATCAGAATCAGATATTAGCGTCGTTCGAATTGCTGCGCATTTGAAGCAGGTCGCTCTTTGTAAAAGTATTGCTGCACGTCTCGACGCGTTAGGTTATCGTGTGATACTCAATGTGATGCAGGCCGGGTCGTATCCATCGGAAGACCTGACCAGGACAGCAAGTGAGGTGTCAAAGTGGGAGATCATCGAAGTGCTCTACTTCGCGGATTCACTGGGTAACATGGAGCCTGCATCGGTACAGGCTACCGCAGCAGCGTTTTCTGCAGGATGGGATAAGTCGATTGGTTTTCACAGTCATAACAACCGTGGGCTCGCAGTGGTAAATACCTTGGCGGCTATCGAGGCAGGGGCCAGTTTTGTTGATTCGACGATCTTGGGCATGGGGCGGGGTGCCGGTAATGCTCAGACCGAATCAATATTGGTTGAATTGGTGCGACGGGGCGCGACCAAGTATTGTCCTGAGGCCGTCTTCCCGCTGGCACTGGGAGACTTTGCTTTATTGCAAAAGAAATACGGTTGGGGACAAAGCCTTTTCTATTATTTGGCGGCTGAATACGAAATCCATCCGACATACATACAGGAGTTGGTTTCTGATACCCGTTATGGCTCAGAAGATATTCTCGCCGCCATTAATTTTTTGCGTAAATCTGGCGCTAGGTCATATAACGCTGGTTCTCTGACGCGGGCAACCCTGGGGGATAAGCCGGATGCCGATGGCGCTTGGCAAGCGAGTGGGTGGGCGAAAGGCAAGACGGTTATCATCGTGGGCCCAGGGGCTCAGGGGGAAAGGCACCATGAAGCTGTCGCAGACTTTGTCCGTCAAAATAACCCCTTGGTCCTTTGCCTCAACATAAACAAGTCGTTTCCGGCTGAACTGGTTTCGGCATATGTGGCATGCCACGAATCGCGACTAATGATTGAGGCTCATCAGTACGGAACACTTCATAAGCCTTTATTTTTACCCTTAGCGAGAGTACCGTGGGATGTCAAGGAAAGCCTTGGTGGGACCGAGGTGCGGGACTACGGAATGCGAGTTATGCGCGGCAAGGTGGAAGTCCGGCCTACTGGTTGTACCGTGCCACGGCCACTGGCCGCAGCTTATGCCATCGCCTTGTCGATAGAGGGGGGGGCGGCAAAGATTTTGCTGGCTGGCTTCGATGGCTATGCGCTTGGAGATCCTCGTCAAGAGGAAATGATCGAGATAATCGAAGGCCTTCATGGAATTGCAAATGCGCCGCCGATTATTGCGATTACGCCGACAACTTATCCGGTCATACAGAGTTCCGTTTATGAGCCGGGCTTTTGGCACAGTTAGGCCGACCTGTCCTCTATCCCTTGGAGTTATGACACATGAATCCACGATTTGAAGCAATGCGCTCACTTTTACGAGAAGGTCGTTACTTTAAGCTGGTTTGCGGGGCGGGTAACGAGAATCGTGAAGAGGTGCGGAAACTAGCGTTCATTTATACATTGGGCGGCGCAACCGGATTTGATGTTTCTGCATCTCCTGAAGTTGTTCGCAGTTGCGTTGAGGGTATCGAGCGTGCTCAGGAACTGGCATCAGATCTTGGTAGGGAAATTCCCATCCGGCCATTTATCACGGTCAGTGTTGGCATGCCCGGCGATCATCATGTGCGCAAGGCGTTTATCATTAACAGCTGTGTGGATTGTGGTAAGTGCATCCCTGTTTGCCCAACAGATGCAATTCCGGAAGACTACCGGATAATCCGCGATTTGTGTATCGGATGCGGCAACTGTGAAGCGGTCTGCCCTCCCAAGGTCGCTGCAGTTCGATACGAGCACAATTGGAAACATTTGTCAGATTTGCTCCCGGAGTGTATCGCGGCGGGCGCAGAGAATATTGAGCTGCACGCAGCCGTCCCCGGTGACGACGATATCCTTGCTGAATGGCAGGTAGTGTGTGATGCGCAACCAAATCACTTCGTCTCTATGTGTCTTGATCGTTTTCATTTGTCCAACCTTCATTTGATTCAGCGTGTCAAGGCGGCATGGGAAATAGCTGGCGAGAGGACGATTATTCAGGCCGACGGTGTGCCTATGAGCGGAGGGGCGGATGATTTCAATACGACTTTGCAGGCGATTGCTATTGCGGATGTCATTCAGAAAGACTTGAAAGCCAAGGAGCGAACTTACCGGGAACTGCCGATTCTTTTGTCGGGCGGTACCAATGGAAAGACCGGAGAGATGGCGCGCTTGTGTGGCGTTCCCTATCAGGGGGTATCGATAGGTACCCATGCGCGAAAAATTGTCAAGCCAATGATAACCTTGACAGATTTCGATGACGATCGCGCTGCAATTTTGGCTGCAGTAGAAGAGGCGAGAGACTTGGTGACAAGGAACCTCAACATATGACCTCCTTGGTTTGCAGAGGATGTGTCGTTCTGGACGAGCCGCAATTGGTACTGTTTGACAAGGATGGCACGCTCATCGATATTCATTATTATTGGGCTTCAATGATTCGCTTGCGTGCACGGCATCTGCGAAAAATCCTGTTTCCCACCCGCGCGGATTTTGAGGCGGTGCAGGCGCATATCGAAAGCGCGATGGGTATAGACCATGCGAGCGGGCGTATCCGCCCGGAAGGGCCAGTGGGTGTTAAGCCGCGCCCTTTCAACGTCGCGGTGACTCGGGGTGCCTTGCTTGATGTCGGTATAGAGGTCTCCGCAGATCGTATCGAGTCCTTGTTTGCAGAGGTCGATAGTGCAACTGGAGATGATCTGCTCCCGCTCCTTAGGTTGCTACCCGGAGTTTCGGTATTACTGGAGGTGTTGGAGCATAATGGTGTCGCCATGGGCATCGTGTCTACGGATATTACGACACGTGCGGAAAAAGCTATGGATGTGCTGGGGTTGTCCCGATATTTCCGTTTCGTGATTGGCGGTGATGCCGTGTTGCGCAGCAAGCCGGCGCCTGACCTTGTTGAGACTGCACTTAGTAAGGGAGCGTATCGCCGGGAAGATACGGTTGTGATTGGCGATCATCCGGTTGATATCCGAATGGGTTTTGCAGCTGGCGTCGGAGCGAGTATTGGTGTTCTGACCGGGCTATCTGGAGAGCAGGCGTTTACTGGGCTCGATTGCGTTGTAGCCCCCGACCTGACCTTTCTGAGCATCGCTGGAGGGAGTTGATTTGTTAGAGCAAATCCCGATGAGAAGGAAAATGGCAGCCGGACAGCCGCTGATTGGTACGTGGAACACGTTGGCCTCGCCTTTGATGACAGAAGTCATGGCGAAAGCCGGTTACGATTTTCAAATCATCGATCTTGAGCACGGCCCCTTTGTGCTAGATAGCGTCCACCATTTTGTATCCGCATGTGAGGGTACTACCCTATGTTCACCTTTGGTGCGCATCCCGGCCAATGAAGAATGGATGGCGCTTCAGGCTATGGATCAGGGGGCGCATGGTGTGGTCGTGCCACATGTTCAGGACCAGGTTTCGGCCGCCAAAATGGCACGTGCTATCAAATACGATCCTGAAGGAAAACGTGGATTCACACCATTTTCTAAGGCCGGTGGGTTTACCAACCGCGAAACCGCGTCCTACGTCACTATGGCCAATCGAGAAGGTGTGGGGGTTGCCATCGTTGAGTCTAGCGCTGGTTTGCATCATGTCGAGGAAATAGCAGCGCAAGTTGGTATTGATATCGTTTATTTTGGGGCGTATGACCTGTCTCAGGATCTTGGGCACCCGGGTGAGGTACGCAACCCGGCTGTGGTAAGAGCTATACGTACAGGAATTGATAAGGTGGCACGAACGGGTAAGTATGCCGGCGGATTTGTTCCACAATCTCGGGATGATGTGAAGTGGCTACTCGACATGGGGATGCGCTTTATTACCTATGATGTCGACTCTTCAACTGTTTTTCGAAGTGTCAATGCAGTGACAGAGTGGTTCGCCAAAGAAACAGGAGAGGTGTAATGCCTGATAAACAAAAAATAGTTGCAATGCTCCCCGCCCGTCTTCAATCGAGTCGACTTCCGCGCAAGGCACTAGTTGACATCTGCGGTCTACCGATGATCATTCATGTCTACCGGCGTTGTCTTTTAGCAAAGACGTTAGATGCGGTTTATGTGGCCACGGATAGCGAAGAAATCAGGGCAGTAGTTGAAAGTTACGGCGGGCGGGTGTTGATGACAGCTTCTTTTCATGAGACAGGTACGGATCGTATCGCCGAAGCAGCTTCTGGTCTTGATGTTGATATCGTAGTGAACGTTCAGGGCGATGAAGCCCTAGTGAACCCCACTTATGTGGACGCCGTTGTTACTGCAGTACGTGATGATCCGTCTGTTAATGTCGGGATATTGGTTAACCCGTACTCGAAACGAAATTCCCCATCAGATATCAAGGTGGTTCTAAATGAGCAGAACGACGTTATGTACCTGTCCCGTAATGATATCCCCTCTGATGCGAGGACCCCCGAAGCACCCATGCTTAAGGCATATCACATTCTTCCGTTTCGCCGAGACTTCCTGTTGAAGTATGCTGCTTGGGACAAGGGTAACCTTGAGAGGATTGAGTTCAACGAATACTTACGAATTCTGGAGAAGGGGCATACGATCCGTGCCGTTCATGTGGAGAGTGGTGCGGTTAGTGTCGATACACCAGAGGATCTTGAGTATGTTCGCTCTAAAATGCTGAATGATCCGTTTTTTCCACTTTACAAATTGACCTAGCATTCATGGGTTCTCCGGCAGGGCGGAGTCTCTGTCTACTTGGGCGGGGTGGCTCTTGTGAGAGGGCGTCAGGCGATGTCGTTTACTGGGATGAGTTGGTTGTTCCAGTTGGCTCCGTATCGATACCACAACTGGTTGAAGACCAAGCGGAGACCCTACGTGATGAATATGTTTCCTGGTGTGTGGAGCTGGGTGAAGTCCGCTTCGATGGCCAAAGCTTGAAGTCACGGTTGGCGAGCAGGTTGCTGGGTGGGGGGTCGTTTTGGTGGACTACGCTTATTGCGCAGCACTCCCCGATGGTCACTCCGGCCATCAAGGATGTCTTCAGATTGAGATCTCTCGAGCTTTATTATCGTAGGGGCGTATTTACCGGGCTGGAATATCGCGGGTCGGACAAACGCCTAGCGTTCGTTTTGAAAGATTGGATGCGCTCTTTGGGGCACCCGTTCTCCTGGCATTCCCCTCCGGTATTATTTTCTAGTGGCGGGGTTAGACGTTGGTTTGATTGTTTGCCCTACGCGCTGCAATCTCTGCTTTACGCCGGCCATTTTCTAGTAAAGCGATATTATTACGCGAGGTCTGGACCAAGACCAAGCATTCAGCGGGATGCTGACTTGGTGGTTTTTACCTATTTCCCCAATATTGATGTTGAGAAAGCACGCGCAGGGGAGTTCTCCTCAAGTTACTGGGGGCCGCTGCCCGGTCTTTTCCGACAGCTAGGACTGAGAGTGACGTGGGTCTGGTTTTATGCCAACTCATCACAACTGACATACCAGGAAAGCGTTGCGCTAAGGAGGCAATTGAATTCCCGTCATTTTTTGAACCATCATGAAAGCTTCCTTATGCTTGAGGACTTCATGACGTTACGAGATGTGCTTTCGGCATTCGCATCCTACCTGCTTCTATGGTTTCGGAGCCTAAAGCTGAGGCCTGTTCGTCAGTATTTCCGGCTGTTGGACAGCGACATCAATTTTTTCTCCCTTCTCAAGTCGGATTGGTTGACTTCGCTTTGTGGCTCAGAGGCGATGAAGCATTGCCTCTACGCAGCGGCCATGAGGGCCACCCTTAAGAGGACTGGGCCGGGGAGAGAGGGCTTGTTGTATGCGTGGGAAAATCAGGGGTGGGAGCAGATACTATTGTACCTCGCGCAGAACTTGCCAATGAGACGCACCTTAGCATTTGCGCATACCAACAGCTGTACCGCGCCACTCTTCATGAGAACAGTCTTGGGGAAGGAGGTTATGACCACCGCAGGGGCGCGACCATTGCCAGATTGCCTTGTAGCAACCGGTGAGGCTTCGCGTGACGTGCTGGTCAGCTGGGGTTGGCCAGCAGAACGTATCCATGTCGCAGAGGCGGTTCGCTATATGGAGTTGGTCGGCAAGCATAATATGTTGCGACGCACGCTGCCGGGGTCCAATAGACGACTTCTTATGGTTTCCGGTTACATGCTCAGCGAAGCGATCTTTCAAGTGAAGATTCTCCAGGAAGCGGCAGACTGCGGAGCACTCTCCTCGTACAGCAGCATTACGATCAAACCACACCCGTTTTGCCCTGTCGACGATCTATTGCGCGAAATGTCACTCCCTGTGCCAGTCAATGTTGCTGGTCATAGGTTGGATGTTTTGTTTCAAGATGCAGACGTGGTGTATGCTGCCAACTCGACTTCAGCAGCTGTCGAGGCAGCATGGTTTGGTTTACCACTTATTTTGACCGCCGCTTTGGATGGACTGAATTTGAGCCCACTCAAAGGCCTAAAGGGGGTAACTTTCATTGCCAATGCCGGGCAATTAGCTCAATCCCTCGATACACCTGCGCAAGTTGAGCTATGGCCTGAATATTACAATCTGGATCCTGAACTTCGAGGTTGGAAGTCTCTTTTGGAGTGTAAATCAGATTAGGCAGGCGGTTGAAAGGTACGGGGTGCGACAAAGGATATTTGGAATTTTTTCGGGAAAGCGGATACTGATTACCGGTCATACTGGGTTTAAGGGATCTTGGCTGGCGGTCTGGTTGCGCATGCTCGGCGCGGAAGTGGCAGGCGCTGCCTTAGATCCCCCATCGCAGCCATCGCATTTCGAAGCGACCAAGCTTGCATGGGGAATGCGCGATCATCGGGTAGACATCAGGGATCGCAAGGCATTGGGCGAGGTCGTGGCAAAGGTTTCACCGGATTTCGTCTTTCACCTTGCCGCCCAGCCATTAGTGCGTCGCTCTTATGCCGACCCGGTTGAGACATACGAGACTAATGTCATTGGTACCCTGAACGTCCTGGAGGCTCTGCGCGCGCTCGACAAGCCCTGCGTTGCAGTACTGATTACTAGTGACAAGTGCTACGACAACGTAGAGTGGGTTTGGGGCTACCGGGAGTCCGACGCCCTTGGTGGCCCGGACCCCTATAGCGCTTCCAAGGGGGCAGCGGAGTTGGTGATCCGATCCCATGTAAGGTCTTTCTTCCCTGCCGCGACCAGCAAGGTGTGCATCGGCGTCGGGCGCGCCGGCAACGTGATTGGGGGGGGAGATTGGGCAGATGACCGCATCGTGCCTGACTGTATGCGGGCCTGGTCAGATGGGCGAGAGGTGGCGTTGCGCAACCCCATGGCTACCCGTCCCTGGCAACACGTGCTTGAACCCCTTTCAGGCTATCTGACGCTTGCCGCAGCGTTACATGATCAACCGGCGCTTCATGGGGAGCCCTTTAATTTCGGCCCGCCCGCCGCTCAGAATCAAACGGTACTTGAATTGGTCGAAGGCATGGGCAAGCACTGGGACAAGGTGCGCTGGGCGAAGGGCAGCTTATCCCATAATGGCCCCTATGAGGCCGGCTTGCTGAAACTTAACTGCGACAAGGCTCAGCAGCACCTTCACTGGCGGGCCGTTCTGGGTTTTGAGGAAACCGTACGACTGACTGCCGAGTGGTATCGCGCCTACTATGAGGGCTATCAGGACATCGGTGCAGTTACGCGCGCCCAGATTCAGGCATATTCGTCGGCGGCCGCAGAGGTGGGATTGGTTTGGGCCCGGTAGCACTGTCTGATGTTTGTTTAACTCCCCTTCGGCGCATACTGACTCCTGGGGGAGATGTAATGCATGCCATGAGGTGTTTCGATCCTGGCTACGTTGATTTTGGTGAGGCGTATTTTTCATGGATTGAGCCCGGCGCCGTCAAGGCTTGGAAAATACACCAGCGTATGACTTTGAATCTGGTCGTGCCGGTAGGCACAGTACGATTTGTTTTCCATCTGCCTGGGAGTGGAATGCGTACCGAGGAAATCGGCGAGGTGAATTATTCACGACTAACAGTGCCTCCCGGCGTCTGGTTTGGTTTTCAGGGGCGTGCAGCGGTGCCCAGCCTGCTGCTAAATCTCGCCGATATTGCGCATGATCCGGGCGAGGTTCAGCGCTGCGGAGTGTCAGAGATCTTTTTTGATTGGCAGTCAACATGAAAGTCATTTTGCTAGCAGGGGGCTTCGGCACCCGTTTATCCGAATATACGGACCTGATCCCAAAACCGATGGTGACCGTGGGTGGCCGGCCGATTCTCTGGCACATCATGAGAACCTATGCAGCCTTCGGCCATAAAGATTTTTATGTTGCCCTGGGTTATAAGGCTGATGTTGTCAAGGAGTACTTTCTCAACTACCGGGCGTTAAACGCCGATTTCACGGTCGACTTAGGCTCGGGCGTGGTGACATCTCACCAGGCTGATACGGCGGATTGGCGCGTGACCCTTGTAGATACCGGAGCCAACTCCATGACTGGTGGACGCGTGCGCCGTATGAAACCTTTCGTCGGTAGTGAGACTTGCATGCTGACCTACGGCGATGGCGTCGCAGACGTGGATCTGGATGCCCTTCTGCGTTTCCATCGCAGCCACGGGAAAATGGTTACGGTAACGGCAGTACGTCCCGCAGCCCGCTTTGGCGAGCTTGATATAGCGGGCGATACGGTAACTTCCTTCAAGGAGAAGCTGCAGCTTCACGAAGGATGGATCAATGGAGGCTACTTTGTCGTCGAGCCGGAGTTTTTTGACCTGATCGCCGGTGATCACACCATTCTTGAGCGTGATCCCTTGGAGCGGGCTGCTGCTAAGGGTGAGTTGCGCGCCTGGCGCCATGAGGGCTACTGGCAGTGTATGGATACCAAGCGTGACCGCGATGCGCTTGAGGAACTCTGGAGTAGCGGCAGGGCACCGTGGCACAGGTAAAAGCCCCCCGGTTATTGGTATTAGGTGGTAGCGGTTTCATCGGTCATCATGTGGTGCGTCGGGGATGCGAACTTGGGTGGGAGGTGGTAAGTTTAGGATTAAACAAGCCTGCTGAGACTCGTATGGAACCAGGGGTTCGCTATGTCGTAGCGGATCTTACCCGCGCAGAATCTCTAATGTTGCTCAAGGATAGATGCTTTAACTATGTAGTAAATTTGAGTGGCTATATTGACCATACACTGTTTAAAAGTGGTGGGCGTCGGGTACTAGGTAATCACCTTCAGCCTCTCCTCAATCTGCTCGAGTATCTTGATCGAACTAGTCTAGTTCGATTTGTCCAGATTGGCAGCAGTGATGAGTACGGTAACGGCCCAGCACCTCAAAGGGAGGACCAGCGCGAAATGCCGATCTCGCCATACTCTTTAGCAAAAGTGGCGGCTACTCACTTTCTTCAGATGTTACATCGCTCCGAGAAACTGCCGGCCGTCACTCTGCGGCTCTTTCTTGCCTACGGGCCCGGCCAAGAAGAGCGCCGTTTTTTACCCCAGACCATACGAAGTTGCCTCAGAGACCATGAGTTCTCCGTTTCCTTAGGAGAGCAACTTCGCGACTTTTGTTTCGTGGAAGATATAGTTAACGCAATATATCTCTGCTTTGAATGTGGCGATGTCAACGGGCGTATTCTGAATATCGGCTCAGGAAACCCACAGAAAATTCGAGAAATAATCGAATACACGGTCAACCTAATAGGTGCAGGCCGACCGCAATTTGGGAAAATCCCCTACCGTCCAGGTGAAAGTATGACCCTTTACGCTGATACGACAGCGGCTCGAGATATTTTAGGATGGACCCCAAGAATTTCTATCAAAGAAGGTATTCGTAGAACTATTGAGTCGATAAAGAAATGCCACGGGTAAGTGTGATCGTCAATTGCCACAACGGCGAGACCTATTTAAAAGAGGCGCTCGATAGTATTTACGCGCAGACATTCGAGGACTGGGAGATTATCTTTTGGGATAACGCATCCTCAGATGGAAGTGCAGCGATCGCCAGATCCTACGATAAGCGCCTCAACTACCGTAGAACAGATATATTGTCTTCTTTGGGGGCGGCTCGTAACGAAGCTCTCGGTCTGGTTGCGAGTGAGTATGTCGCATTCTTAGATGCCGACGACAAGTGGATGCCAGTCAAACTAGAGCGTCAATTAGCTCAAATGGACGCAAATCCATCTCTCGGCCTATCCCACACCGATGTTATTTGTCGCTATGAGGAAGATCGGTTTACTACGCAGCATTTTTCTCAAATTGGAGAGAAACTCGCTCGGGGTAAAATTTTTGGCTACTTGCTTAAAGTCAACGCAATTTCAATGCCATCAGTAATGCTGCGCATGCAGGCACTTAATCAGCAGACCGAGTGGTTTGATGAGCGCTTTGAGGTTTATCCAGATTTTGATTTGTTTCGACGTATTGCGCACGATTGGGAATGCGATCATCTTAATGAAAGTCTGGCCTACTATCGAATTCACTCAGCCTCCTCAAGCGCTCGCAATCAGTCGCGGGCTGCCTGGGAGCTTGCCGAAATTCTAAAGAAATTCTGCGATTTATATCCGGAAATGAATTCTTTGTATGCTGAGGAGACAGCTCATCTCAATGCAATGATCGACTATCAACGGGGTAAGTTATACTGGCGTCAAGGTGATGGAAGTAGTGCTCGGGCAGTGTTTCTGAGGCATCCAAAAAATTATAAGATGCGTCAGGCGTACTGGGCTTCGTTTCTGCCATTGCGCACAGTCGAGTGGGTTTGGCGACAGAGAGCTCGGCTTCTAGGACTCTGCCGTAACTTAAGGAACTAGATTTTAGCGGGCTTCTGTTATCTACAATGTCTAATTGGTTGACAAGAACTCTGATTTGTAACAGTAGAGAATAGTTATAAGGGCTGTAATTTATGCGGAATGTCTTCATTTATGGCGCCGGGGGGCATGGCAAAGTAGCGCTATATTCCTTAGACTTGAGGAATTGGAATTTGGTTGGATTTGTAGACGACAGCAGACGAGGAATTTACGGCAAGCACAGAATTTATTCAAAGACTGAAATAAGCGACCTAAACGCCCATGCTTTTCATGTCGCCATTGGCGCTAACTCTAGTCGCCGAAAAATACAAACTGAACTAAAACGCTTCAATTTGGAGCCATTGACAATTGTGCATTTATGCGCGCACCGTTACCCGGGTAGCCTTATTGGAGCTGGAAGCTTGTTATTGCCTAACTGCGTAGTCGGTCCCGATGCTATTCTGGGAGATGGTTGTATCTTGAATCATAGTGCAGTTGTTGATCATGATTGCGTTATCGGGTCTTTTTCACACATAGCTCCCGGAGCTATTCTGGGAGGCGCAGTTAAAATTGGAGTTAATTGCCTCATTGGAGCGGGTGCAATAATTCTGCCGGGTTTGGTCGTTGGTGATAGTGTTACGGTAGGGGCTGGTGCGGTCGTAACACGCGATATACCGAGTGGAACGACTGTGTCTGGCGCGCCAGCCCGCCAACACAAAAGACTTGTCTAGTAAAAAGCTAATGATGTGATCTATAAGCTTATCTATATTAAGTTTGGTTTACGCACCTTGATATGCAACTAGCATGCGTAACTGGGGGAACCGGCTTTATTGGGCGCACGCTAGTAAAGCGTTTGTTAGAAGTCGGTTATCAAGTTCGTATTTTGACCCGCGCGCCGCTGAAATGGCCTTACCAAGACGTACAGTTATTTCTGGGAGACCTGCGAGATGTCGAGTGCGACCTCAGGGCATTTCTTGATGGCGCTATATTACTGTTCCATTGTGCTGCGGAATTAAGACACAAAAGCAATTATGCCACCGTGAATGTCGATGGTACCCAGCGTCTCATTGAGGCTGCCAGGGGAAGAATAAAACGATGGGTTCAGTTGTCTAGTGTGGGTGTGTACGGACCAGATTTAAATGGACTTATAACAAGAGAGACGGCCGAAAGTCCATTTAGTTCATACGAACAAAGTAAGACCAAGAGCGATTATCTTGTTTGTGAGGCTGGTAAAGCCGGTTTTTTCGAGTTCGTCATTCTCCGCCCTTCTAATGTCGTTGGGGTGGGAATGTCTTCAAACTATGTAAAAAAGCTCTGCAGGCTGATTTCAAAGGGGTACTTTGTATATCCCGGACCACCGGGAGTATCTGTGAATTTTATCCACGTTCATGATGTTGTTGAGGCATTACTAACCTGTGCAACACATAATCGAGCAAGCGGACAAACCTACATTTTGTCGGATTACGAAGTTTTGGAGGACGTGGTAAACACTATAGCGGATGAACTTAGTTGCCCCGCACCGAGATTGCGCTTACCCAAGAAACTTAGTGGCGGTCTAGCATGGCTATTGATAAGGGTACCGAAAATCTCATCGCTAGTGCCAGGAATACACGCTTTGAACTGCCGAACCCGCTATGACTCTAGCTTAATATCGACAGAACTTGGCTTCATATTGACTAAAGACATCTTGTTAGAGATAAGAGCCTTGGTGAAGGATTGGCAATCTCGACCTTTAAAGAAATGAAAAAAATAATATTTGTCACCACTACTCCTTTCGCGGTCAACACTTTCCTCGTAAATAACTTAAACGCATTAGCTCTTTTTTACAGGGTCATACTTTTTACGAACTTGAAAGCACATCCACTAACATCCAAACTCTCAAGTAATATTGATGTTTTTCATTTAAATATACAGCGCAAGATTAATCTAGTGAGTGACAGTATTATTTTTTGTAAAGTTCTATGGATTCTATTTAAAGAACAGCCATCGGCAGTACACGGTGTGACACCAAAGTCGGGACTTATACTGATGCTTGCCGCCTTTTTTGCCAGGGTTCCAATTCGCACGCACTCATTCACTGGTCAGATCTGGGCAAATAAACGGGGCGTTTATCGCCGATTTCTGCTGTTTCTAGATAGTCTAGTAGTTCGATTAGCTACGCATTGCCTGGCGGATAGCTTTTCCCAGCGAGATTATTTAGAGACGCACGGAGTTGCAAGACAAGGTGTTATCGCTGTTCTCGGAAAAGGCTCTATGGGTGGAGTAGATCTTTCGCGATTCTATCCGAATAGAGATGTGAGAAAAAAAAAACGACTTGCAAATGGCACATCATTGTCCACAATTGTGTATCTGTTTGTTGGCCGAGTAACTCAAGATAAAGGTATCTCCGATTTACTTAGTGCTTTTGGTCACGTGTCATCTTCGATAAGTAGGGTGGAGCTTTGGATAGTAGGTCCACACGAGGGGGCATTCGAACCTATTTCAGAAGTATTTGCTGACTCGATAGCCTATCGGGTCTGCTGGTTCGGAGCAACTGATAAGCCTGAGGAGTACATGGCGGCTGCAGATATTTTAGTACTTCCTAGTTACCGCGAAGGATTTGGTACAGTAATTATTGAGGCTAACGCGTGCAAGCTACCCGTAATCGCATATAAAACCGAAGGGGTTGTCGACGCGGTATTGGACGGGGAAACTGGAGTTTTGGTACCCAAATATAATATCGCATTACTTTCAAACGCGATGATGAGGTTAGCGTTAAATAGCGAACTTCGTTATAAGATGGGGCTTAACGGTTTCGAGTATGTAAAATACAATTTTGCTAGCGACCTAGTTGCTGCGGCATGGATCCGTTTCTATAAGCAGGTATTCGGCTCTTTTCCAGTGGTGAAAAATTGAAACGTACATTAGATCTCGTCATTTGCATTTTTATTTTTATCATTGTGTTAATTCCGGTTGTCGTTTTAGTCACAATTTTTGTTTTCTTGAATTGGGGACCGGTCCTGTATTATTCCGATCGAGTCGGACAAGACAATACAGTTTTTAGGTTGATAAAGTTTCGTACGATGAAAGTAGCAGCCCCAATAGTTGCAACACATCTTTTGCATGATCCAGAGCAATGGATAACGCCCATTGGCGCTTTATTAAGACGGACTAGTTTTGATGAGATTCCTCAAATATGGAATGTGCTCAAGGGTGAGATGAGTCTTGTTGGCCCTCGGCCTGCGTTGTGTACGCAGGTAGATCTTATTTGTTTGCGAACTAAGGCTGGCGTACACCGACTCAAGCCTGGAATCACTGGGTGGGCACAAATTAACGGTCGCGATAACCTAAGCTTGTCTAAAAAAGTAGCATATGATCTTGAGTATCTAAAGCGACAATCAGTGTTATTCGATATTAGAATCTTAGTGTTAACAACCTTAAAGGTGTTGAGACGAGAAGGAGTTCGACACTGAACGGTTTGGAAATGGGGTCGGCTTGATGCCAAGTGCCCTTATTGACGAAGCGCTCCGCTTGCCCAGATGGGGTAAGAGGTTAGTGGTCTACGCGGTAGATACCGCGTTGTGCATACTAACTTTATGGCTGGCTTTCTACTTGCGACTCGGCGAGTTCATTGCATTCTCCGAAAAGGAGTTCAAAGTCAGTTTACTCTCAGTTTTAGTTGCGTTGCCAATATTTACCGCAATAGGGTTGTATCGAATAATTTTCCGTCATAGTGGGTGGTCGACTATTGAGACAGTCGCCCGTGCAGTCGGAATTTATGGACTGATTTTTTCTGTCTTGGTTGCGTTTATTGGCATGACTGAAATCCCAAGAACCATCGGTATTATCCAGCCAATACTGTTGTTTGGCCTTATGGCTCTGTCTCGCCTTTTTGCTAACTGGTGGTTAGGCGATCGGTATAAGCGTATCGTTTCTAAGTCATTTCGGAGAAGGGTCCTAGTATACGGCGCCGGAAAGTCGGGGCGTCAATTAGTCGATGCTATCGCAAGCAGTCATGAAATGCATGTTGTAGGTTTTCTTGATGACGATGACCGATTGCATGGGCATATTTTGAATGGTAAGCCTATCTATTCACCCAAAAACATTATCAATCTAGTTTCTAAGCTAGGGATAAACGATGTCTTATTGGCTATGCCCCAACTTACGAGGCAACGACGAAATGAAATTTTGCTAATCATTAAGCAGGCAAAGGTATCAGTTCGCACACTTCCAAGTGTCGCTGACTTGGCAGAGGGTAAAATTAGTATTTCAAAGGTGCGTGACCTAGACATTGAAGACTTGCTCGGTCGTGAACCTGTAGTGCCTAATCATCTGTTGCTTGCTAAGAGCATATACGGCAAGTTAGTCATGGTTACTGGTGCGGGCGGATCGATTGGTAGTGAGCTTTGTCGACAAATTATTTCTATTGGTCCAAGCAAGCTACTTTTGGTTGAGCATAGCGAGTACGCGCTTTATTGCATTCACCAGGAACTCGAAGGAAGGCGTGTCGGTCAGGCCATTAAGGTGGTACCACTATTGGCATCTGTACAAGATAAGAGGCGCATAAGTGAAATCATGTCAATCTGGCGACCAGATACGGTTTATCACGCTGCAGCCTATAAGCATGTGCCGTTGGTAGAGCATAATCTTGCTGAAGGAGTCAAGAATAATGTGATCGGTACCCAGATAACGGCGCAGGCCGCATTTGAGACTGGTGTATCTGATTTTGTGTTGGTCAGTACAGATAAGGCGGTAAGGCCAACTAATGTAATGGGAGCGAGTAAGCGGCTCGCCGAGATTTTTCTGCAGGCACTTGCTCAAACAAGTTCTGTTACTGTTTTCAGTATCGTACGCTTTGGTAACGTCCTTGATTCATCAGGTTCGGTAGTGCCTAAGTTTCGTCAACAGATTCGAGATGGTGGGCCGATAACAGTGACGCATCCAAAGGTAACACGATTTTTCATGACCATCCCAGAGGCTGCACAACTTGTAATCCAGGCGGGTGCTATGGCTAAGGGGGGAGAAGTGTTCGTTCTTGATATGGGCGAGCCTATCAAGATCATGGATCTCGCATTCCGGATGATTGAGTTATCCGGCTTGTCAGTAAGGGACGAAAAAAATCCTGATGGGGATATCGGCATTCAGATTATTGGGCTGCGCCCTGCGGAAAAGCTTTATGAGGAGTTACTGATTGGGAATAACCCGGCTCGCACAAATCATCCGAGAATCATGCGGGCTCAGGAAGATTTTATCGCGTTAACCGAGTTAAAAGATCATTTATCCGCCCTTGAGGCGGCGATAAGTATTGATGATACTAAAGTGATTCGGCAGTTGTTGGAAACACTGGTAACTGGATATAGTCCAAGCGATGAACTCGTAGATTGGATTTATTTAGAGAAGCGCGCTCTCGATTACTAGAGTTATTTATACTTCAATCGTCATCCTTGGACACTAGAGTGTTGCTTTCGCTATTTTTTATTTCCTTATCTACGGCTGCCTTTATCGTGATGTCGTATTCTTTTTATAACGATACTTTTTTCAGCCCGGCAAAGAAAATTCAAAACATACACAGCGGGGCCGTCCCACGAATTGGTGGGCTGACAGTTTTTGTCGCAGTAGCCGTTATGTTTCACTTACTGCCCGTCGGGGATGAGCGCCATATCACCAAGCAGATCTTGATTGGGGGAGTTGGGATTTTCTTGGCGGGACTGGCCGAGGACCTAACCGGGCGTATCTCGCCAAGGACGAGGCTTTTGATTTCGATTGGATGTTCACTTTTCCTCGTCCTATTTTCGGGGATCTCTATCAAAAGCATGGGCTTAGGCGGGTGGGAGGAGGCGCTGCTGGGCCATTGGCCGGTCGGTGTGTTCGTAACCGTCTTATGTATTTCCGGCTTGAGCAACGCGATAAATTTAGTGGACGGGCTAAACGGCGTGGCCTCCGGAATTGCATCGACCGCCCTAATTGCAATTAGCCTAGTAGCCCTAGCGCATGGGGATGTGGCTCTGGCTGAAGTTTGTTGGTGCTTGATAGCAGCGACCCTTGGCTTTATGGTCTGGAATTGGCCCCTGGGGCGGCTTTTTCTTGGTGATGGTGGGGCTTACTTTTTGGGAATGTCGCTTGCTTGGTTGGCAGTCCTATTGCCGGCACGAAATCCCTCTATATCGCCGTGGGTGAGTTTTCTGGCTATCGCCTACCCATCGATGGATATACTGCATACAATATTCAGACGTATTCGATCCCAACAGCATCTCGCGAGTCCAGATAAACTTCACTTACATAGCCTGATTTTTGAGCGTTTAAGTGGATGGAATATTGCTCTAAGAAGTGCTCTGATTCGCAATTCGATTGCTGGGTTTTTCGTCGTGATGATCGCGTCGATTGCGCCAATCGTGGCGGTAGCTTTTCATGACGATGAGCAGCTCTTGATAACGGCGAGCTTGGCCTACGCGGCAGCCTATTGGGCCTTCTATCGGAGGCTGGCGGGACTGCGAGGGTTTGAGATCGGGAAATCTCGCCCCTCTTCGCCGTATTTGACAAATGCGATACTTGAAATACAAATATCTCAAATATTACTAAGAGCTCCCTATGGCTATCTCTATTCGCCTTAATCCTGAAATCGAGCAACGGCTCGAACATCTGGCGTCCCAGACAGGGCGAGCAAAGTCCTTCTACCTGCGCGAACTCATCGAAGGCGGGCTAGATGATCTGGAAGATTTCTATTTGGCGGACGCCGCCATGGAGCGTGTTCGCAAAGGCCAGGAGACCATTATCGAGGCTTCAGACGTAAGAGAGTCGCTTCAGCTGTAGAGTCCGCTTGCGGAGATGTATTCGATTACGGATCGTGGCAGCAGGCCATCAAGTGCACTTCCTAGCCTGATCCTTTCTCGTATTGATGTGGACGAGACCGCATC